>Ga0364859_10025_pt1 | contig 117921 bp, 110 predicted proteins | sample ExccelAu500001D3_FD_206911 | JGI IMG/M metagenome (GOLD analysis project Ga0364859, IMG submission 206911) | Enriched cells from Trout Bog Lake Hypolimnion, Wisconsin, USA - BchlTB.Aug20.5000.01 .D3 | ecosystem: Environmental > Aquatic > Freshwater > Lake > Hypolimnion/Profundal zone | place... | reverse complement strand
GACGGCCTGCAAGAAGAACATTCCAGTAGAGCCATTCAAAACCAAGTTTACCATACCAGTTCATCTTGGTTTCCTTAAGAAGACTGAATGGCCCGAATTTAGGCGCAGGAAACATGCCATGCAATGGTTCTATTTTATAGTTGAAGTCGATGAGTGAGGATGTTCCCTTTGAATAAACGATGAAACAGGTTGAATGGCCATCGTATATCTCCTCAGGTTTGACTCCATGTATTTCAGACATGATGTTGAAAACCACTACATCTGCTTCATAATGGGCAACCGAGCCTGCCTTGGATGTGGGAACGTTTGTAGCATCGCCAATCACGTAGATACTGTCGTACTTTAGAGCCTTAAGGGTGTTATGGTGAGTTGGTACATAGCCTATCCCGTCGTCCATACCTGAATCACTGATCACCTTGTCACCGATGGTTGATGGTACGATGACCAACGTATCAAATGACACCTTATCCCCCTTTACCGATTCTATATATTTCTCTTTTCCATTGACGGCATTGAGCTCGAAACCGGTCGTTATTTTAATGTTCTTGCTTTTGGCAGACTCAATGAAAACCGCAGAAGCTTTAGGTTTCGTAAAAGCACCAGGCAGAGGAGTAACTAATTCGATCTCGGTTTTGTTTCTGATGCCTCTATTCTTGAAGTACCAGTCAGCCAGAAAGACAAACTCGATAGGTGCTACCGGGCACTTGAAGGGAAGTTCGGCAATATTCATGACCAGTTTACCTCCAACAAACTCTTTCAGTTTCTTCTGAAGCATTTCAGCTGCTTCGATAGTATAAAAAGAGAAGGCATTCTTGCCCCATGCATCCATGAGGCCGTCATTCTCTTCAGGCACTATCTTGCATCCGGTGCTGATAACGAGAAAATCGTACGAAAATTTATGGTTCTTGGTTTTTACTTCCTTCTTGTCCGGGTCAATATGAGTGATTTCATCAATCACAAAATTAACATCAGGAAGGATATATTTTTTCCTTGATCGGACAAGTGTATTTGACTTTTGGATCCCGAAAGGAACAAAAAGCATTCCTGGTTGATAGATATGCCGGTCATCACGATCGATCACTGTGATTTCCCAATCTTTAGGTAAGTGTCTCCTGAGGTTATTCGAGATGATTGTTCCGCCAGTACCACCACCTAACACGACTATTTTTTTTGCCATTATCTTGCCTCCGTTGTTACGAATTATTAAGATGAAATACACTCAGGGAAAAAAGAAACCTGATAACAACGCAACGGCTATCGCTGTTACAAACGTCATCGAGTAAAGATGCTGGGTTTCAGCAAGGTGTTAAATCTCTCTTGGGAAACAATCTTGTCGAACGTAACAATAACCATCGTGTCATCGATGGTACAAGCTAACTCCTTCGGGTATCAAGAGACGGGTCTTATTCCGGCATCAGCGCACATATATTTCACTCTTCTTTAGATCCCTATATGGCTATATGTCTCTACAATTGTTAATTATACATAACATCATCTTGAAATACAAGCAATTCTTATTATCGACCGTCACTCCTCAGAATAGCATATTCGTTGATTTAACTTATTTTATTATTTATATATAACTGCATTTTTATCTGATATTGCTCTCCTGGAATTTTCACTTCCGCATACCATATTTATGGTATTTATAGGGTATGCGCTTGGATATGATTAAGAGATAAGGGTTTATTGACAATTGTTAATCAGACATGGAGTTGTTGCGAGAGAATGGTGATCTGGTTGAGGGGTGAGTGTTGTTTTAGAAACTTAGAACGTTAAAAAGTATGCAGGTACAAGAGCCTTATACAGCGCCTGTGAGCAAAGTTGGGATGATGGGCCAGAAGCAGCCGAATTATTATGTGTTGCGTCTGAAAGCGGTTGCTGGCGATCTTACAGCATTGCAACTCTCATGTATAGCAAGGGTTGCTGAACAATACGGACGAGGGTTTGTTCATCTTTCAACACGTCAGGGAGTTGAAATCCATTACGTACATCGCGACAATCTGGAAAATGCGGAACTTGAACTCCGGCAGGCAGGGGTTGAGTTAGGCTCCTGTGGCCCTCGGGTTCGAGTCATTGTTGCGTGTCCGGGAGGTGAGACATGCCGTTGGGGAGTGTTTGACACCAAGAAGATTGCAAGGGAGCTTGATGCAGAATATTTCAAAAAGGAAACACATTCGAAATTCAAGATGTCGGTAACGGGTTGTGCAAACAACTGCACAAAGGCGAATGAAAACGATATCGGTGTCAGGGGAGCCATAGAACCGAAATGGGTTCCGTCGGCTTGCAGAGATTGCGGTTTATGCATACCGATCTGTCCGGTCAATGCAATTGAACGTAATACAAATCAAGATGAATATAGTTATACCTCCGATCAGGAGAAATGCATCAACTGCAGTGCCTGTACCTCATTCTGTACCGACAAGGCATGGGTTGTGGGCAGGAAAGGATATACTCTTTTTATCGGCGGAACCATGGGGAGAATTCCCCGTTTTGCCTCTATTTTGAAAAGATTGGTGGAAAGTGAAGAAGAATTGTTTCTTTTAATAGAAAAATCCGTATCAGTGTATAGAGATCATGCACATAAAAAGGAGCGTTTCGGGCATATGATCGACCGGATTGGGCTGGAAAAGATAAAGGATGAAATTCTTGGTATATGAGCAGGGAAAAGGTTGAAAAACTGAGTTTGGAACTATCCGGCAAAACACCTGCAGAGATCATCTGCCGTGCTGTTGAGCTTTTTGGTGAAGCATCAACGGCACTTGCATCCAGTTTTGGTGCCGAAGATCAGGTCATTACCGATATTCTTCAGCATGAAAAGCTCCAGGTTCCTGTTTTTACTCTGGATACAGGTCGATTGCCGCAGGAAACGTACGATGTTCTTGATGCAACGAGGAAGCACTACGGTATGCAGATAGAGGTGCTTTTTCCTGAGACATCTGCTGTTCAGGCACTGGTGACCAGTTATGGGGCAAACCTTTTTTATGAAAGTGTTGAACTTCGTCGGGAGTGCTGCCGCATTCGAAAGGTACTGCCGCTTACCAGCAAACTTTCGACACTGAAAGCATGGATATGCGGCCTCCGCCGGGAGCAGTCGGTCACCAGAACTGCCGTTGCCCCTGTTGAGTGGGATGCGGCATTCGGACTCTACAAAATAAATCCCCTTGCCGAAGTATCGGAAGCCTGGGTATGGGACTATGTCAAAACCAACTCAGTTCCGTATAATGCTCTTCATGACCGTGGCTATCCGAGCATAGGCTGTGCACCTTGCACCAGAGCAGTCAAACCCGGAGAGGATATCAGAGCGGGACGCTGGTGGTGGGAAATTGCCGAACATCGCGAGTGCGGCCTCCACCGTGAACATAAGTAACTATATCAAGAAAGAATGGATCATCTCGATAAGCTCGAAGCTCAAAGTGTCTATATCCTCAGGGAAGCCTACCGTGAATTTAAAAGCCTCTGCATGCTCTGGTCAATCGGCAAGGACAGCACTGTCATGCTGTGGCTTGCCCGTAAAGCTTTTTTCGGCCATGTCCCTATCCCGCTTGTACATATCGATACGCATTACAAAATTCCTGAAATGATTTCGTATCGCGACCGTATAGCTCTGGAATGGAATCTTAACATGATGTACGGCGAAAACCGCGAGGCGCTTGAGAGCAAGCTCACCTTTCCTGACGGAAATACCGATCGCATCACCTGCTGCAAATACCTGAAAAGCGAAGCGCTGAAACACACTCTTTCCGGTGAGTGGCCTCGTTACCGCATGGATCACGACCTGAAGCACTATGTGCCCGATGAGGGCAGTGAACCCTATACCGGCGTAATCGTTGGCGTCAGGGCTGATGAAGAGGGGAGCCGGTCGAAAGAGCGCTATTTCTCGCCCCGCGACAAGGATAACGTCTGGGATGTAGGCGACCAGCCACCCGAGTTCTGGAACCAGTTCAAGACTGATTTTTCCCCCGGAACCCATGTTCGCATTCACCCTCTGCTCGACTGGACCGAGCTGAACATCTGGGAATATATCGAAAGAGAAAAAATCCCTGTAGTGGCGCTCTATTTTAATCAGGGCAGCGGCACAAGGTACCGCTCACTCGGTTGTTATCCATGCACCAATCCAGTCGATTCAGGTTCACGAACGGTATCTGAAATCATCGACGAGCTTAAAAGCGGCAGGCTCTCCAATATTGCAGAGAGGTCAGGACGTGCTCAGGATAGTGAGGATGGCGGGCTTGAAACCCTGCGCCGCGACGGATATATGTAGCGTGGGCAGGTGATAATGAAGGATCAGTAAATATTATTTTCGCATTGGTATGATGAATGGACGAGCACAAATGAATATAGTTATTGTCGGTCATGTTGATCACGGCAAAAGCACGGTGATTGGCCGACTGCTTGCAGATACGGGTACACTTCCAAAGGGCAGGCTTGAATCAGTAAGAGAGAACTGCCGGAGGAACTCAAAGCCTTTCGAGTATGCCTTTCTTCTTGATGCGCTAAAAGATGAGCAGTCACAGGGGATCACCATTGACATGGCTCGCTGTTTTTTTAAGACAGCCGCGCGCGACTATATCATTATCGATGCTCCCGGTCATATTGAGTTTTTAAAAAACATGATAACCGGCGCATCAAGAGCTGAATCAGCACTGCTTGTTATTGACGTAGATGAAGGCATCAGGGAAAACTCAAAGCGGCATGGCCAGATGGTTTCAATGCTTGGTGTGAAACAGGTCACAGTGCTGGTCAACAAAATGGATCTTGTCGATTTCAGCGAAGAGGTTTTTGAAAGGCTGAAAGCCGACTATTCGGAGTTTCTTGCCCAGATCAAGGTGAAGCCCGTAAGCTTTATTCCTGTCAGTGCCCGCGAAGGCGACAACATCGCTACGCTTTCAGAACGTATGCCCTGGTACAAGGGAGCTACTGTGCTTGAACAACTCGACGGATTCACCAGCGACAAGCAGCTCCAGGACAAGCCGTTTCGTTTTCCTGTACAGGATATCTACAAGTTTACCCGTCAGAACGATGACCGGAGAATTGCAGCAGGTACGGTTGCTGCCGGTTCGGTGAGTGTTGGTGATGAGGTGCTGTTTCTCCCTTCAGGGAAGCAGTCGGCCATACAATCCGTAGAGTCGTTCAACACTGCTCCTAAACAAGTCGCCTTAACAGGCGAGGCTCTTGGGTTTACCCTTACCACCCAGATCTATATACGTCCCGGTGAACTCATGGTGAAACCCTGTGAACCGTTACCTGAAGTGGGCACTCGTTTCAGGGTGAATATTTTCTGGGTTGGCAGAGCGCCGATGATCATGGAGAAGGAGTATAAGCTTAAGATTGGTTCTGCACGCGCCTCGGTGAAGCTTGCAGAAATCTGCAATACGCTTGATGCATCCGATCTGAGTTACAGTAAACATAAACATCAGCTCGATTGCCGCGATGTAGGGGAGTGCATTCTCGAAACATCCCGTCCCATTGCATTTGATACAGCAGCCGCAAGTGAGACAACCGGGCGTTTTGTTATCGTTGACAATTATGAAATTGCCGGTGGGGGTATTGTCATTGAGAACCTTTCAACTGACGAAACCCTGCTGCAGCGTCATATCCGCGAGCGGGAGAACAACTGGGAAAAAGGGTTGATCAAATCGGAAGAAAGGGAACTTGCAAACCGGCATCGGGCTAAATTCATTGTCTTTACCGGAGTTCCCGGCACAGGCAAACGATCAGTGGCCAAAGCTCTTGAACAAGGCTTGTTTAACAACCGCCTGAACGCTTATTATCTTGGCGTTGCCAATATTGACCGTGGCCTGGATGCTGACTTGGGATACCATGTCGATAACGCAGGAGAGAGACTGAGAAGAATCGGAGAGCTGGCCCGTATTCTCACTGATGCCGGGCTTATTTTCATCACTACTATTGATGATGCTGATGATTATGATATCGAAATCTTGAAGCAGTTGAACGCGCCCAGCGACATTCTTGTCGTCAACATGGGTGAAAACGGCTTCTCCCGATACCATTCCGATCTTCAGCTCCCTGCCGGAGGAAGCATTGCCGCCGCAGTAAAGGAGGTGGCCGATATGCTGAAAACAAAGGAAATCATCATCGAGTATGAGATATGAGACAGGAAGAAGATTCCCGGCCTATTGATTTTTGAACCTGACCGGGAACCGCAGCATGATTATGTTTTTCAGTTATCAAAAAATTCGATCTGCAGGTTTTCATCAGGTTGCTCGGTGACATTGAACCGGCCTTTTTTGATAATCGAAAGGCCCTTTTTATCACCGGCGGGTATGATGCTCTGCTCAACGTCATCGGCATCTTTTTTCGGGCAGTTCTGGTTGAAGAAAAGGTTCAGGACTGAGCCCGTATTCTCAAACTGAAGAAGAAAGCCATTATGATTGACAAAAACCAGATCGTCATAGGCATAAGTTACTTCATGACCAAGCTCTTCGAGAAGCTGCATGACTGTTCCAAGTGGTCGTATTGTTGTTTCCATAGTTTCATTGCTCCTGTTTTATACATGATGAGTTGTCGATATGGGGACATGAATTCAGATCTTCTATTCCGAACCCTTCTACGATATTTTCAGCACCCTGAACCGGCTTCAGATTGATAAGATTCTTCAGTACCTCTGCATCAAATCCCTGAATGCAACGGTTGCCGATTTTCATAAGGGGTCTCTTTATCAGTAAAGGCTCCTTGATCATTGCCTCCAGAGCCTCATCTTTTGTGAATTCAAGAGGGTTTACAAGCCCCGATTTTATTGCCGGTGCAGCTGGATTAAAACAGTCAGCAATTTTTTTTTCTCCGAGATAGTGATCAAGCTCCTCTTTTGTCCACGGGTGTTCGAGAAGGCTGACTGATTCAACCGCATGCCCTGCAAGCTCAAGAATCTTTTTTTGCCGGATATTGTTCTGGCATCCCGGTTTTTCGTAAAAGAGTATCGTTTCCATGATTGTCAGACCTCAGGTTCATATTCCATCATTCATCCTTATATTAAGGAAAAATTTTTATTAATCTAAATTATTAAGTTATATTTTTACTTCTATGATATAAATTAAGGCGAATTAACATATTCTCAACAATAATTAATTAAAACTATGGCAGAAAATAACCTGCAGGCCTGGGAAAAAGTTCTTGAATATTCCTCAGTTCCGCTCCATGGAACAATGTCAAGAAAAATCCGAAAGGGTGTTAAGTTACAGATCAATGAGGGGAAGATCTATGAAGATGCAGTTCTCTTTATCAGTGATCTTTTTTTGAGGGTGACTGAGGAGTCAAAGGATGGTGCCAGTATCAACACCTATTATGACATGAAAGCTGTTTCATGTATCCGCACCTACAGCAGTAAAGAGCAGTAACCGGTGTACGTTTTCGGCTGAGAGAGAGGCAGAGATCGTTATTCTGCCCTCTCTTGCTCATTTCTGTTCGAACTCCATCTATCAGGAAGTCATGTTTTTTTCCCGTTCAACCGTAGGTACAAAGTTGGGTTGCCGGCCCAGTTTTGGTTGTCCGAGAATCTCCCTTGCATGGTCGAGTGCGTCATCAATATTACCGAAAATGTTTTCTTCACCGATCTCATCGTATAACCCGTACTGCTGAAGAGCGAAGAGCGGCTGGGCATGCACGCCCGACAAGATCAGCCTTGTTTCTGCTTTTATACAGTCCTTGAGAAGTTCTTTCATCAGATTCAGGCCGGTGGCATCAATCGAGAGCACGTTGCGCATTCTGATGATGCGTATTTTAGGTGCCTTTTCAACAATGTGCATGGCTTCTCTGAACTTGCTTGCTGCGCCAAAGAAAAATGGACCGTTAAATTCAAAGACCTCTACACCATCAGGTACTTTCCTTGTCACAATAGTGTTGGGATCCTCTTCTTCATCACTGTCTTTCAGATCCTTTGTAATGACGCCGACATTGGAGAGTTGGGCCATCCGCTGCATGAAAAGAACGACGGAAAGCAGCATGCCGATCTCTATGGCAAGTGTCAAATCAAAGACAACGGTGAGGCTGAATGTCGTCAGAAGCACAACAACATCGCTTCTAGGGCTTTTCAGGAGTTCTCGGAACACCTTGATTTCGCTCATGTTCCAGGCAACAATAATAAGGATGGCCGCCAGAGCCGGCATCGGAATGAGCTTTGCCCACTTGCCGAACAGCAGCATGATCAAAAGAAGCGTTACGGCGTGAATCATTCCGGCTACAGGTGTTCTCCCGCCGTTTTTGACATTGGTCGCCGTTCTTGCGATAGCGCCTGTGACGGGTAAACCACCGAAAAGAGGGGTAATGATATTGGCAGCTCCCTGGGCTATCAGTTCCATATTCGATTTGTGCCTGCTTCCTATCATGCCATCAGCCACAACTGCCGACAGCAGTGCTTCTATTGCACCAAGCAAGGCAATGGTGGTTGCCGGCATGATGAGTTGCCTGATGGTAGCAAAATCAAAAAAAGGAAGCGATGGTACAGGAATCATGGATGGAATTTCTCCAAAACGGGATTCAATAGTTGCAACATGCAGGTGAAAGTATTGTACGGTCAGCGTTGTAGCAATGATGGCAACAAGTGAACCGGGGATTTTTCGGGAAATTTTCGGCCAGAAGAGTATAATCAGAAGGGCAAGCATACCGATCATCAAACTCAAAAGGTCAAGCGTTGGAAGGTTGCGGCCATAAGCAGTCCACTTACTGATAAAATCAGCGGGGACATGTGCAATGTTAAGACCGAGAAAATCTTTAATCTGGCTTGAAAAAATAATGACGGCAATACCGCTTGTGAACCCCACAATAACCGGATAGGGAATAAACTTGATCAGTGAACCGAACTGGGCGAATCCCATGATCATGAGGATAATGCCTGACATGATGGTTGCCAGCATCAAGCCGTTAATACCGTATTGCTGGACAATTCCATAAAGAATCACAATAAAGGCACCGGTAGGTCCCCCTATCTGAACCCTGCTTCCTCCAAGAAAAGAGACAAGAAATCCTCCGACAACGGCGCTGATAAGGCCTTTTTCAGGGGATACGCCAGATGCTATTGCAAAAGCTATCGCCAATGGTAAAGCAACAATGCCAACCATGACACCCGCAACGACATCCTTCATTATCCGGTCAGGGGTGAGCTCCGGTAAAATTGAAAATAACTTTGGTCTGAACATGATGAGAATCGGAAAAAAAATGAACAGGGCAGCCCTTGGCGGGCATGGATTTCTATATATAGATTTTCTCACTATATATCAATGGTATAAACTTCATGTAAAAGTATTTTTTTGTCAGTGCTCTCCGATGATTTCTTCAATTACTCATATAAAACGACCTGGCCGTTGTGTATTTTATGAAGGGCCGGAACATAACAGCATATTCAACGACAATGCGGATAATATCGTATTCATATAAACAGGTGAGACCTCAAAAGGTGTTCATGTTATTGCTCTTTATGGTGCTGGCATCGCGGGTTGTTGCAGCGGAAGCTCCCGGTAACTGGATTTACGAAAAGATAACTGTGGATAAAGATCAGACAGAACTCTCTGCCGCAACAGTACGGAGCAGAAACTCGATAAATTTATTATCACCCTATGCCGGTGTAAATCATGGATTGATAATGATAAGAAAGCTTAAAGGCGGAGATCCGGAAGTTCTGTTTGCTGTTGATAAAGGTCAGTTTTACACGGGAGATAAAATACGGGTAAAGATTGATGGTGGAGATGCACTCTGGATTTCGGTGGACAGGCCGGGTGACCGCAGGACTGACTTGTTATTCATTCATGAACCCCAGAATTTTATCAGACAAATCACAAACGCAAAAGAACTGAAAATCGCAGCTCAATTGTCACAAAACGGTGAAAAAATTTTTGATTTTAACGTCGGTGGACTGGATAGGGCAAAAGTCGGGTTGTAATTCCTTAAATGCATATAAAATATTGCATTACAGACCAAATAACATGACAGTGTGGTGAAAACGCCATTCAGCTTTAACACCATAACGGATTTTCTCATTTCCCAGCCCTTGACCATTGATGTTGAAATTGATGATCACTATTCCGGTTGTTTTTCGGTAAAGGGAATTGAACTTGAGGCTACAGTACTTTATGCCGGTATCTCAGATTTTGCACGACTCTCCGTTGAACTTTCTCCCGCCGGAATGCTTATCTATCTGAACATGTTTCTTGTCTGGATGCGGGAATCATCTCTGATTGAGCATTTTTGTGTTATCGAGAGATTTCTTGATAATGCGCTTGTGTTGCTTTTTTCGAAACGATTTGGATCTGAGGACCCTTTTGTCGATGCCCTGCATGTAGCCCGATGGATGGGGGATCATGATGCAATGAAATTCTGCCCTGATATTGGTATCGCAAGCGGTACCGTTATGGTTGGTTATACGGGGACACCAAAGGAGTATTCCACCTCTGTTTTTGGTCCTCCTTTGATTCTTTCCGCAGGATGTGCGAGGCTCAATCCTCGGGGTGATGTCGCTTCAATGATTACATTTCCTGCCGGTGAGTGGAGAGAACGCTCATTTGATGATGTGTTTCAGCCGATCGAGTATAGTCACCCTGAAAAAGGAAAGACGACACAGCCGCAGACATGGATTCTGGGCGATCCAAGAGAGGTTGATTTTCCCGGAACAGGCAGGATAGCCTTAAGGGACATAGCCAATGTTATTCACTCGATGCCGTCAGTATCGGCAGAAAAAAAAGCCAGAGAGTGGGTTGATCTCATCAGGGCAAAGGGGTTTTATAAAAAAAACGATTAAATCTGTTATGGTGTTGGATTATTGCATAACCATGATTACTATTTTTTTGGAACCATAACTCGGCCATTTTGAAGAAAATAAAAGGAGAAACAACGTTTATGTCCACAACGAATGAGAATCTGAAAGATGCTTTTGCCGGTGAGAGTCAGGCAAACCAGAAGTACCTTGCTTTTGCAAAAGAAGCCGAAAAAGCCGGGTTCAGTAATATAGCGAAGCTATTCCGCACAACAGCCCAGGCGGAATCAATTCATGCTGAAGGGCATTTTGCGGCGCTTGGGGGAATAGGTTCAACTGCAGATAATTTGCAGGCTGCCATTGGCGGTGAAACCTTTGAGCATACAGAAATGTATCCACCGATGCTTGAACAGGCTGAAACGGATAATCATCCTGCAAAAAAGATGTTTTCTTTTGCGCTCAAGGCTGAGCGGCAGCATGCGGAACTCTATAAACAGGCATTGGAAGCTGTTCGCACCGGCAAGGACATTACGGCTTCCGAAGTCTGGCTTTGTCCTTTCTGCGGTCATATTGAGCTTGGTACGCCACCGGCAATTTGTCCGATTTGCTGCGCAACAGCTTCGCAGTTCGTTCAGGTTTGATAGTTTCGCAATTGTTTGAGGGAGGCGGTTCATTGAGCCGCCTTTTTTACAGCTATTTTTCTTGTTTGTTCTTCTATTCCGCGATATGATTTTTTGTCGCGAGCAGGATTACTGCTGCAACAAGGTCAATCGGTATCCACATCTCCTTCGCAAGATTTATTTCCATAATCGGATTAAACAGTATCGCAAACAGCGTATAGACAAGGGGCAGCAAAAGCATTTTCTTGCTGAAATTCCTGTACGCTCCCCAGGCAAATGTTCCGGCAGCGACGATTCGCAGCAGGCTAAAAAATTCAGAAGGGAGCGGGAATATGGCGAGGAAGAGAAGCAGTGCCGTAATATAGATGACTTGAACAGGCATAACAGCTCGATAGATAAATTATTGTAAGGAATTCAGAAAAGAACAGTAAGAAAAAATATGCTGAAAAGCTGAAGATAGCAGTAACGATCTCCCCTTGTCAAATGCAATAAACTGTTATTTTTTAAGGAAAGGATTCTTTTTCTTCCAGTGACCAGGTGCTCTCTCTATGCATGAATTTGATTTTCTTGGCGAACTGGTGCTTATCGGGGCACTGGCAGTTGCTATCATTCTGGTTTTTCAGCGTCTGAAAATTCCGCCGGTCATCGGTTTGATTTTTACAGGCATTCTTCTTGGTCCGTCAGGTATTGCTGCGGTCTATGACCAGAAGCTGATTTCAACGCTTGCCGAGCTTGGTGTGATTCTGCTTTTGTTTACCATAGGGCTGGAATTTTCACTTGATGACCTTAAAAAACTTAAAAAAATTGTTCTGGTGGGCGGGATTGTCCAGATTCTTTTGACTGGTCTGGCAATCAGCTTTTTTTCCTACTGGTTCATGCTCGTCATAGATCGTGGCATTTCTTTTACAGCCGCAGCGTTTCTTGGATTTACCTTTTCAGTCAGCAGCACGGCGATCTGTCTGAAAATTTTAACAGACCGTGATGAGCTCGCTTTACCGCACGGACGAATTGCTTTGGGGATTCTTATTTTTCAGGACATAGCAATTGTCCCCTTGATGATCGGCATTGATCTATTGAATCCCGAAGCTACCCGCTCTTTCGTTATTCTGGCTGACAAAGTCGGCATCATCGTGTTGTTTGCTGCAGGTATTTTTATAGGTTTCAGGCTTCTCATGCCGCGAATGGTTCGTCTGATAGCATCACTTCATGCAAGAGAGGTTCTTGTTATCGGGGCTCTTGTCATTTGTTTCGGCGCTGCCTACCTGACCTCTCTGGCCGGTCTTTCGCTTGCTCTCGGTTCATTTGTTGCCGGTATGATTATCGCAAGTACCGATGAAAGTCATCAGATAAGTGTGACCATCGATCCATTTCGTGAGGCATTCAGCAGTATCTTTTTTATATCCGTAGGGCTTCTGCTCGATGTTAAGATGATTAATCTGCCGTTTTTTGTCTCAATAGCTTTATTGGTGTTGCTGGTCAAGGGGTTGATTGTTGCAGCTGTTTCTCTTTTTCTTGGCAACTCACTGAGGGTCAGCATGATGGCTGGTATGGCGCTTGCCCAGATCGGAGAGTTCTCCTTTGTGCTGGCAGAGACTGGATTAAAGAATAATCTTATCAATCAAGAGGTCTTTCAGGCAATGCTTGCTGTCAGTGTGGTAACCATGATCGTCACTCCGGCTATGATTGCTGCTGCTCCCAGGTTTGCCGATCAGGTTGTGCCGGCGCTAGGGTTTATTCCGCTTGTATCGAGGGATTCTTCTGCTCCTCCTGTTCGGCCTCCCGACAGTACAATTATTTGCGCGGGAGAGATTCACGCCGCTATTATCGGGTTCGGTCTCAATGGTCAGAATGTGGCTGCAGTGCTTCATGCAACCAATATCTCTTATGCGGTGCTCGAAATTGACAGGGATATGGTTAAAACCATGAAAAAAAAGGGGGAACCGATTTATTACGGCGACTGTACTGATAAAAAAGCTCTGATAAGGGCAGGAATAGATCATGCTCGTGCAGTTGTGCTGGGTATTTCGGATGCTACTGCAATCGGGAAAAGTATCAGGATGATTCGGGAGATCAATAATAAGGCGTTCATAATTGTCAGGGCAAGAACTCTTGATGATGTGGCCGACCTTTACAAGGTTGGAGCGGATGTTGTTGTTACAGAAAAATTTGAAACCTCTATCCAGATTTTCTCGCTTCTGCTTAACCACTTTACGGTTGAACCTGAACTTATTCTTGAACAGCAGGAAATTATCAGGCGAGAATGTGAACAAATATTTACGAACGCTCCTGCATCCCGAAAATAACCACGGTAAAGCTGTTTGCTTACTGCTCGAAAAGCTTCCCGGCCGCATTTTCTGATCATGGTCAATATTTTTTGTATATATTTATAAAATATAAGACCATATCTCTATTCACCCACATCCGGTATGCGTTATGGCTCACCTTGCATCACTTCCCACACAGAAATTTACCCATTATCGTCAGGAACTTCTTGAGCTTCAGACATCACAGGACAATGCAGCTGTAAAACGTGCAGCCTACGAACTCTCTTTAATGGAGAAGAGCTGCTTTATTGAATTGAATGGTATTGTTCATCATTATCATGATTCCGGCCCGAAAGATGCTGCCCAGACCGTGTTACTGATTCATGGCTGGGATTGCTGGTGGATGTGGTGGCACCATGTGATACGGTACCTCAATGACAAGGGGATTCGGACGATCGCTTACGACATGCGCGGGCATGGATGGTCTGACAATGATCCGAAAAACCACTATCATATTGATTTTTTTGCACATGACCTGAATGAGCTTGTCATGAAACTCGGGCTCGGACAATTTCATATAGCGGCATTCTCTTTCGGTCCTTTTGTTGCACTTGATTATGCGCGCGCTCATTCTGAACTGATCCGATCAATGACTTTTTTTAATTTCGGATATCTGCCGAACAGTCATTTTACCCAGGCAGTTGCAACAGGCACCATTACTTTTGTTTTTAACAATCTTTTACGCAAACTGACGTGGTGGCTTCCTGCCTATATATTTGCCCGGCTCGTTCTCGCGAAGAATACGGTTATGCTTCATGATATTCTTATAGGATTTAAAAGTCTCGGACTCTGTGCACCGGAAGCTATCGATCAGACAACCCGGCAGATAACCTCTTTTGAGATTACTGAGTCAGTGCCGGATATGGTCAGGGCTGTGGATATACCGATTCTTTTTGTGGCTGGGGAGGGGGATGCTATCATGACCAGTGAGAATACAAAAAAACTGAATGAGTTTGCCAGGAACGGTCGCTTTGTCAGTATACCTGACTGCGGACACCTGATTACGGTTGAATTGCCCGAAACCACTTCGGAGTTGATCCTGGATCAGGTAACTGATTGTGGAGAAGTTTAATCAGCGCTTTCGCGTACTGCCCGGATAAAAGCTTTCATTTTTACGGGATCTTTTATACCAGGAGTGCTTTCAACACCTGATGCGGTATCAACGCCGTACGGATGGATGCTGCGAATTGCCTCGCCAACGTTTGTTTCGTTCAGTCCGCCAGCCAGAATGGCGTAGTATGAACTGCCAAGTTCATTGAAGATCCGCGAGGCAAGAGATGCTTTGATAATTTTTCCCGTTCCGCCAGGCATACCGGGCCGGTAGGCATCAAAGAGGAAGGTATTGATGCCGCTCTCTTTTGCGAATTCCATGACCTCTTCTGCTGCAAAATTTTCTGCAGGACGAAAGACTTTGATTACTTTTGCATTTTTAATGGATCGAGCCTTTTCAGGGGTGTAGTGATCGTTGTGGAGTTGTGCAATGTGCAGATTGCAGAAGCGGCAGATGGCATTGATTTCTGTCGGCGATTGATCGACGAAAATGCCTGCAGTCTGGATAAACGGCGGCAACATTTTTATGATTGCCTTCGCCAGTTCGGGATCGATCATGCGAGGGCTTATGCTGCTGAAATTAAAACCCAGTGCATCGGCTCCTGCATGGCTTGCCTCGAGAGCATCCTGAAGCCGGGTTATTCCGCAGATTTTAATTTTTGTCATTGCCTGGCGGTTTCAGTTTAACAAATTCCTTTTGAATGCATTTCTGCAGGACACACAGAACATTCAGTTAATTGAGTGGAAGATACGGGTTGCGTGGTGTAACGGCAAGCTTATAAAGAGAGTATGCGAGGCACGCGGGGGGATGATGAAAATATTGAACTCCCGTAGGTAAGGTATGTCGGTAAGTGGTTGTGATTTTCTCTTATTGTGCGTATATTCGGCACCGGTTATGATTCAGATCAGCCGTGATAGAACGTGTAATGGGGCGTCGCCAAGTGGTAAGGCATCGGCCTTTGGAGCCGACATCCGCAGGTTCGAATCCTGCCGCCCCAGCAAACAAAAAAGGCAACCCGGACAGGTTGCCTTTTTTGTTTGCAGTAAACATCCGCAATCAATAGCGGTAATGTTCGGGTTTGTAGGGTCCATCGAGAGGAATACCCAGGTATTCAGACTGCTCTTCCGTAAGCCTTGTGAGCTTCACTCCGAGCTGTTCAAGGTGCAGTCTTGCGACCTCTTCATCGAGTTCTTTCGGCAGCCGGTAGACACCGATCTCATACTGTTTGGTCCAGAGTTCGATTTGTGCAAGCGTCTGGTTGGTAAACGAGTTGCTCATGACAAATGAAGGGTGGCCGGTTGCGCATCCCAGGTTGACAAGGCGTCCTTCAGCCAGAAGATAGATGGAGTTGCCGTTTTCAAAGGTGTATTTATCGACCTGTGGCTTGATATTCAGTTTTTTTGCTCCAGCAAAGTTATTGAGCTGTTCAACCTGAATCTCGTTGTCGAAGTGACCGATGTTGCAGACAATAGCTTCGTCTTTCATCTGCTTCATATGCTCAAGGGTGATGACATCTTTGTTGCCGGTTGTGGTAACAAAGATATTTCCTTCCTTGACAGCTTCATCCATGGTGGATACTTCGTATCCCTCCATCGCTGCCTGCAGTGCGCAGATAGGATCGATTTCTGTGACGATCACACGAGCGCCATATGCGCGCATAGACCTGGCAGAGCCTTTACCGACATCGCCATAACCAAGTACGACAACAACTTTGCCGGCAACCATCACATCGGTTGCCCGCTTGATGCCGTCAGCAAGTGACTCACGGCATCCGTAGAGGTTATCAAACTTTGATTTGGTTACTGAGTCGTTGACGTTGATGGCTGGGAAAAGCAGTTCACCTTTTTCCAGCATCTGATAGAGACGGTGAACACCGGTAGTTGTCTCTTCCGAAACACCCTTCATTTCTGCAGCCACCTTATGCCAGCGCTGGTTGTCCTCTTCAAAGACCTCCCTGAGCTGCTGGTAAAGTGCTTTTTCTTCAGCATTGCCGGGAGCTTTTTCGAGCAGTTCCGGGTTGTTTTCAATTTTGTAACCAAGGATGATCAGAAGGGTTGCGTCACCGCCGTCATCGACGATGAGGTTCGGTCCTTTTCCTCCTTCAAACTCAAGAATCTGGCGTGTACACCACCAGTATTCTTCAAGGGTTTCGCCTTTCCATGCAAAAACCGGAACACCGGTTTTTGCGATGGCCGCAGCAGCATGGTCCTGAGTGGAAAAAATGTTGCAGCTTGCCCAGCGTACCTCTGCTCCAAGGTCCACGAGGGTTTCAATAAGCACGGCTGTCTGGATGGTCATATGGAGAGAGCCGGCAATACGGGCACCCTTCAAAGGGCTCTTGCCTGCATATTTTTTTCTCGTAGCCATAAGGCCAGGCATCTCTTTCTCAGCGATCTCAATTTCCTTGCGTCCCCATTCAGCAAGAGAGATATCCGCTACTTTATAATCAAGCACCTCGGCAACAGTCATAACGTTTTTTGTATTTAATAGGTTGAGATAGTTCAGGCCAGATTGAGGGCTTTTTTCAGCTCTTCAACCTTTTCAGTTTTTTCCCAAGGGAAGATATCACGACCGAAATGACCATAGGCAGCAGTATCCTGATACTTCCAGCCCTGGGGTTTGTCGAGGCTGAACCGTTGAATGATAGCTGCAGGGCGGAGATCGAAGATCACTTCTGCTTTTTCCTGAATCTGGGCATCGTTGAGGCCGTGTTTTGCCGTGTCGTGGGTATTGATGTAGATCGACACCGGACGTGCGACACCAATGGCATATGAGACCTGAACCGTGCATTTCTCTGCAAGTCCGGCTGCTACGATGTTCTTTGCAACGTGACGTGATGCATAAGCTGCACTGCGGTCAACCTTCGAAGGATCTTTGCCGCTGAATGCGCCGCCGCCATGAGGAGCTGCTCCGCCATAGGTATCGACAATGATTTTGCGTCCGGTCAGGCCGGTATCGCCATGTGGTCCGCCGATGACAAAGCGTCCGGTCGGGTTGATATGAAACTTTGTGTTTGCATCTATCAGGGAAGCAGGGATGACAACCTTGATGACATGTTCAATGATGTCATGTTTAATGACCTCCTGCCATGCAGCTTCGCTGACGCCTTCCGGTTCCGGATCGTGCTGGGTTGACACTACAACAGCATCAACGCGGATTACTTTTTCGTTTTCATATTCAAGGGTTACCTGGCTTTTTGCATCAGGGCGAAGGTAGGTCATGATGTTGCCTTTCTTGCGGATTTCGGCAAGTACCTTGACAAGCTGCTGAGCAAACTGGATTGCTGCAGGCATCAACTCAGGAGTTTCTGTGCATGCATAGCCGAACATCATACCCTGGTCTCCAGCGCCGACACGGTCAAACTCGTCAGCAATTTCTTCCTTGCGGTCAACACCGCGGTTGATATCAGGCGACTGACTGTGCAATGCTGAAAGAACGCCGCATGAGTTGGCTTCAAACATGTATTCGCCTTTGGTGTAGCCGATTTCACTGACAACCTTACGGGCTATTGTCTGGATATCAACAGTGCCTTTTGTGGTAACTTCACCGCCGACAATAACCTGGCCTGTTGTGACAAAGGTTTCGCAGGCAACGCGTGAACTGGAGTCCTGACGAAGAAAATCATCAAGAACTGCATCGGAAATCTGATCTGCAACTTTGTCAGGGTGTCCTTCTGATACGGATTCTGAGGTAAAAAAATACCTTTTCTGTGACATATTTCAATAAGTTTTTAATTATACAAATACAGTGACATCAAGAAAAAACTGTATTAACGGAGTGTTTTTCGGTGAGGAGATTTCATGAAGAAACGACTGGACACGGAAAAACTTCCGACAAGCTCAGGGCACAACCCTTCTGACAGCTTGCGGCACCGTGTCCATAGGTAATGGGGATGCCAAAAAAATACAGATAAAATGTAAGGAATAGTCCTCTCCTATGCAAATAAATCTCTTATCCTAACCGTATTTCAGAGTAATCACCAATATTTATTTTATGAGGTGAGCCTGTAACAGAGGCATTGTTCCCTACGATGGAGTGTTCGAGTGAGATATGCTCGACACGCGCATCGCTTCCGATGATGGAATCCTTGATAATGGCATTTATTATAATGGCCTGTTCGCCTATAGTTGTATTGGGGCCGATAATGGCATCCTCAAGAATGGCGCTGTCGGCAATAAAGACCGGGTTATTGATAATGCATCCTTTATATATGTTATTTTTCAAAATGTTTACTTTAAGAAGAATTTCATTGGTGGAGAGCAGGGTTTCCGACTTACCGCAGTCATACCAGCCTTGAACAGGAAACGTAGTGAATGTTTCTCCAGCATCTATCATGAGCTGCAGGGCATCGGTAAGCTGGTATTCCCCTTTTGTTTTTATCTCATTATCAATCAGGTTGTCAATACTGGCAAAGAGCGATTCGGCCTGTTTAAGAAAGTAGAGTCCGACAATGGCCAGGTTGCTGACATGGGTGTCAGGTTTTTCGACTAACTTCAGAATTTTTTCATCACGGGTTACTGCGACTCCGAATCTTCTGGGATCCTCAACCTCTTTTACTCCAAGAGTGGAAAACGGGCTTTTCAGTACAGCTTCAAGATCGACATCAAAAATAGTATCGCCGAGAATAATAAACAGTGGTTCTTTCTCCGTGACGTAGGGTTTGCACATCCGGATAGCATGAGCAAGTCCGAGCTGCTCCTTTTGAATGACAAAGGTGAATTTTATGGTATAGTGTTTCAGAAGCCACTTTTCAATCATGTCGCCCATATAGCCTACGATGACAATGGCCTCATCGATGCCTGAGGCGATCAGTTTGTCCATAATATGACCGATAATGGGTTTTCCGGCCACGTTAAGCAATACCTTTGGATTTGAAAGGGTGTGGGGACGTAAACGACTGCCTACCCCCGCAACAGGAATGATGGCTTTCATGTTTACCCGTGGTTTTGGTTTTGAAAGTAACTTTTGTATCTCTTCTTTTTATGTTACTAAAAAGAGTTATAAAACTAAAGAGACCAATAGCGGGAATAGAGTAATTAAATACCGGATTCAGTTGTATTTTATAATCCGGGCCTGCATACCCTGCCAATTGTGAAAAAGTTGCCAGTGACCGTTATGACGCAAGCCCTGCAGGGGCGAAATATTTGCAGCACAAGGCGTTAGCCAAGGGAAATGAGATAAAAACATGAGTTATGGCAGGACGGTTCAAAGGAGTTTTTAAGCAGTCGGGTGTTATTCCTGTTCTTGACAACAGGCTGGTGCTTATTACCTCCAGAAAATCTGAACGATGGATCATTCCCAAGGGATATGTCGAAAAAGGGTTGTCACCTTCAGAATCAGCCGCAAAAGAGGCTTATGAAGAAGCCGGCTTGATAGGAGTAGTCCATCATAAAGAAGCTGGTCAGTACCGGTACCGCAAGTTCGGTAAATCGTTTTTAGTTCAGGTTTATCCGCTTTTTATCGAAACCATGCTTGATGAGTGGGATGAAATGCATGATCGTCGCAGAAAGCTCGTTACACCAGCGGAGGCTATTGAAATGGTATGCCATGATGATCTCAGGCATATCATTAAGGATTTTTTTCTCAGCCATCGTTAATGTATCATTCTCTATCCCGTTTTTCTGAAGGCGGTTGAGCCTGCTTTGCCGATGTGTCGTTATATCAAATTTTTTTTTGGTAGTTATTGTTCTTGTGGTATATTGGGAGCCTTCTAATGGTATTAGAAGACGGGGTGTGGCGCAGTTGGTAGCGTGCCTGCTTTGGGAGCAGGAGGCCCCGAGTTCGAGTCTCGGCACCCCGACAGAGAGAGGAGAAGTTCTGACGATTGATGCTGTGCCCGTAGCTCAATGGATAGAGCATCAGCCTTCTAAGCTGAGGGTTACTGGTTCGAGTCCAGTCGGGCGCACAAAGATAAGTCCGTAGTTTTTCTATGGTGATTGTAGCTCAGTTGGTTAGAGCGCCAGGTTGTGGCCCTGGAGGCCGGGGGTTCGAGTCCCCTCATTCACCCATGTTTTTTGGCCCCATCGACTAGCGGTTAGGTCACCACCCTTTCAAGGTGGCGGGACGGGTTCGAATCCCGTTGGGGTCACTCTGTTACTTGTAGGTTTAAAGCTCTGTTCGTTGCCGGTTCAGGGCTTTTTTTAATTCATGAATGCAGATTTTCCGTCTCTTATGAAAATATCTGTCAACTGGCTCAAAGATTTTCTTCCTTCCTTCTGTTCCGATACTCATTCACTTGTTGAAAAACTGACCTTTCTCGGGTTTGAAGTTGAAGAGGTCCATGAGACCTCTCTTCCTGATGATCTTGTTGTTGTCGGCAGAATTGAAGAGGTTCAGCCTCATCCCAATGCTGAACGATTGACCATCTGCCGGGTTAACGTCGGACGCGAAGAACTTCTTCAGATTGTGTGCGGTGCACCGAATGTTAAAAAAGGGATGATTGTTCCTGTTGCGACAGAGAAAGCAAAGCTTTCTCTGTCTGATGGCCAGATCATTACTATCAAGGCTTCAAAAATACGCGGTGAACGCTCTTTCGGAATGATTTGTGCGGCTGATGAACTTGGCTTATCCGGAGATCATTCAGGCGTGATGGAGCTCGACCCGACATGCACAATCGGAGAATCATTTGCCCGCTATCTTGATGGTGATGTAATACTTGACGTCGCCGTTACACCCAACCGCCCTGATGTTCTCTCTCATCTCGGCGTGGCAAGGGAGCTGGCAGGAGACGAAAAAATACACTATCCGAAGCAGACGGCAGTTGCATTCTCTACAACCGGTACACTTGTTGAGGTTAAAGATGCCGTGGCTTGCCCTTATTATACCGGTGTGGTTATCCGCGGCATAAAAGTTGCTGAATCACCCGAATGGCTTCGCCGGAAGCTTGAAAGTATCGATGTAAGGCCGAAGAATAACATCGTTGATGTTACAAATTATATTCTTCATGCCCTTGGACAGCCGCTTCATGCATTCGATCTGAGCAAGCTTGCAGGAGAGAGTGTGGTTGTCCGAAGCGATATTCAGGCAGAGTTTACGGCAATCAATCAGCAGATTTGCCATGTTGAACCTGGAATGCCGGTTATCTGTGACAGCGAAAAACCCGCAGCCCTTGCCGGGGTCATGGGCGGTCTTGATTCAGCAGTCAGTGACACCACTACCGATATTTTACTTGAGGCGGCATATTTCGATCCATCCATGATCAGGAAATCAGCCAAAAAAGCTGGTATTGCTTCTGATGCCTCTTATCGATTTGAAAGGGGAGTTGATCCGGGAAACGTCAGAAGGGCCGCCGAATGCGCTGTAGCTCTTATTCTTGAGCTTGCCGGCGGATCTATTGATGATGCCGGCGAGTGTGGTGGTGCACCTTCTGATGTGCATCAGGTAGTCCTGAGACCTGAAAGGGTGAATGTTCTTCTCGGCAGTTCCATACGAGCCGATGATATGGCAGAGATGCTCCAGCGCATCGGTTTTATTGTCCACGCAGCCAGCGAAGAGTCGATAACTTTTAAGGTTCCTTCATACAGGGTTGATGTTTCCGGAGAAATAGATCTGGTCGAAGAGATTGCCCGTCTTTATGGATACGACAATATTCAGCCATCCCGTCAATTGACGACAACCTATCCTGAGTCCCGCAAGTTTCCGGAGTTTTTTCACGACTTTCTCCGTTCCATTATGGTCGGTTTGAATTTCAGGGAAATTCTCACCAACCCTTTGATGAAAAGAGACGAGGCTGCCTTGTTCAGTGACAGGCTTGTTGGTGTTCTTAACCCGATCAGTGAAGGGCTTGAGGTTCTTCGTCCCGGGCTGATCCCTGGATTTCTCAAGGTTATCAGTCATAATATCAGGCACGGTAACAGGGATTTAAAGTTTTTTGAGGTGGCAAGGGGATTCCGAATAGTGCCGGAAGATGAGCGAGTTAGTGAGTCGCTGCTTGATGGCTACAAGGAGCAGGAGTATCTGGTGATAGCCATGACGGGCAGCCGTTTCCCCAGAATATGGAACCTGCCGCCGGAAAAGGCTGATTTTTATGATGTTATGGGTGCTGTTGAGATGCTTTTGGAGAAGCTGAATTTGCTTGATAAATCAGTGGTGAATATTTATAATGAAAAAACTGTCACTGTTGATGTGCGACTGACAGAAAAGGGAAAGAACCGCTCATTCAGGGTGGGGGAGGTTAAACAGGTTGATACCGGTCTTTTGGATATTTTTGATATTCGGCAGGACGTCTATATCGCTGAAATAGATGCGGCAGTCCTGGAATGCTGTTTCAATCCGGATGTTACCTATGTGCCCCCGTCCAGATTTCCAGTTGTTCAGAGGGATTTATCGCTTATTCTTTCCCCATCTGTCACCGTTCAGTCACTTGTGGAGCTTGTGCGTTCAAGTGACTCTTTGATCAGGGATGTGAGTGTGTTTGATCTTTTCGACCACACCGGAAAAGACGGTGGAGAGCGCAGGGTGGCACTCTCACTTGAAATTGCTGATCATACGGGAACATTGCAGGATGAAAGAATCAGTGATATTCTTTCGAAAGTCGGCAGTAATGCCGAGAGTAAGCTTGGTGCGGTAATTCGACAGGTCTGATACTCTTTGTTCTATGCAGGATTTTGATGGACAGAACATCAAGGTTGATGTCAACCTTCTTGAGGAAAATATTGAGATTCTCATGGATCGGTGGATCGAGTGCCGGAAAGAGAATGATTTATTGCGATCTGAACTGTCAAGTCTGCAGAATATCTTAAGGTCATGTAAACTGCCGGGAAGTGTCGGTTCCACTGTTATGGATGCTGATGGCAATTCTGGAGGAGTGTTTACCTATGCAGAGCAAATGCAGGTGAAGCATAAGTTGGTCATGATTTTGCAGAAAATAGAAATGGAGCTCAGAAACAATCAGATCTTGTAAGTAATGAGATGGAAAAAATTGATGTAAATGTTTATGGCGACAGTTATCCTTTAAGGGTAGAAAGACGCGAATTGACTGAAAAGGCAGCTCGGGATGTTGATAAAGTGATGCGGCTTTTTGCTGAAAAAGCTCCAACGTTTGAGTCTTCGAAGCTGGCAGTTCTTACAGCAATTTCGTTTGCAGAAAAAAAGATCGAACTTGAAGAGGAAATGGCTTCACTGAAGCAGAACATTGCCAGACTCAATGTTTTTTTAAGGCAAAATCTGTCATAAACCTTTACATTAAAAGAGAAGAAATATCCGCACCAGCCGATTGATGTGACTTGTAAGTAAAAGAACTAACAATAAAGAATAGGGAACCGAACTCTTCTTTTTGATTGCAGGCCTTGTTGAATTTCTGACGCTGTCCGCTCAGTATTCAAGAACATTGGAAACATTGTTCCCTTGGAAGCAAAAAATCTGAAGGAGGCACCCACCGTGTATAACGGGTTCTTGAATCTTACACTCATCACAAAGTATGGTGCGGTTTTTTTTTGTTTTAAACGGTGCTTCTTATTTAGGATAAAAGCATGAAAATGGAGGTAGTTTAATGGGTATAGTAATAAACCTGTTTTTAATTGTTTTTGCTTCGATAGTTTTTTTTGGGGTGGGTTTTTTTGTCGGACGTTTTTTTCTTGAACGGATCGGAACGACCAAAGTGCTTGAAGCTGAAGAACGGGCGGTGCAGATAGTTCAGGAAGCTCAAAAAGAGGCTAACGAGTACAAGGAACTTAAAGTCAGCGAAGTTAACCAGGAGTGGAAAAAGAAGCGCAGGGAGTTTGATCAGGAAGTTGTTATAAAAAACAACAAATACAACCAACTCCAGAAGCAGACTCAGCAGAAGGAAGCTCAGCTGAAAAAACAGAGTCAGGATATCAGGGATGTCGAACGGAAACTTCAGGATCAGCGGAAGGAGATTGACCAGACTACTGAGCAGGTCAAGCTTCGTTCAGCAGAGCTTGAACGCATTATTTTAGAGCAGAATCAGCGTCTTGAAAGCATCAGTAACCTTCAGGCCGAAGAGGCCAGGGAGATGCTGATTAACAATATGGTTGCCAAAGCCCGTGAAGAAGCGACTGAAACCATTCATCAGATTCATGAAGAAGCTGAGCAGAAGGCGAGCCGTCTTGCCGAAAAAACGCTCTTGACTGCAATTCAGCGGATCTCTTTTGAGCAGGCTACTGAAAACGCACTCTCTGTAGTTCATATCCAGAGCGATGAACTCAAAGGTCGTATTATCGGACGTGAGGGACGCAATATTAAAGCCTTTGAAAACGCGACTGGGGTTGACATTATTGTAGATGACACCCCTGAGGTTGTTATTCTTTCATGTTTTGATCCTCTGCGTCGTGAGCTTGCCAAGCTCACCCTCCAGAAACTTCTTGTTGACGGAATCATTCATCCTGTGGCTATTGAGAAAGCCTATGAAGATGCCAGAAAGGAGATTGATGATGTCATTATCAGTGCTGGAGAAGAAGCACTGTCCGCACTCCAGATTCCTGACATGCCTTCCGAGGTTGTCGCACTTATCGGTAAGATGAAATTTTACACGGTCTATGGCCAGAATCTGCTGCAGCACAGTCGAGAGGTTGCCATGCTTTCAGGTCTTATGGCTGCCGAACTCAAGCTTGATGCCCGTCTTGCCAAGCGTGCCGGTCTTTTGCATGACATAGGACTTGTCCTGCCGGAAAGTGATCAACCTCATGCAATAACTGGAATGACGTTTATGAAAAAATTCAACGAATCTCCCTTGGTGCTCAATTCCATTGCTGCCCACCATGGTGATGTTGGTAAAGAGTCTCCAATAGCGGATCTCATTGATGCGGCCAATGTTATTTCGCTCTCACGTCCTGGTGCCCGTGGCGCGGTAACCTCTGATGGCAATGTAAAACGTCTTGAAAGTCTCGAAGAGATTGCCAAGGGATTTCCCGGTGTTCTGAAAACCTATGCTTTGCAGGCAGGAAGAGAGATCAGGGTGATTGTTGAAGGCGATAACGTCAGCGATTCACAGGCAGATGTTCTCGCCCATGATATCGCCCGTAAAATCGAATCGGAAGCGCAATATCCCGGCCAGATCAAAGTGTCTATAGTTCGCGAAAAACGCTCTATAGCCTACGCAAAATAAGATTGGTCAATACTGGAAGGGAAAGCTCAAAGCTTTCCCTTCGTTGATGGAATCCCCGAGCCGGTTATCGAAACAGCAGCCTTCATTGCATAGGCAAAAGACTTGAACAGAGCTTCTATTTTGTGATGCGTATTCTCTCCCTCAAGGATCGACAGGTGGATATTTGCTTTCATGCTTTCTGAAAGTGAAACAAAAAAATGCTTCACCATCTCTGTTGAAAACCCTTGTATGACCGCTCGTTTGAACTTCGCATTGAAAACACAATAACTTCTTCCGCCAAGATCAACTGCGCAACGAGCCAGCGCTTCATCCATCGGGATTAGAGACCATCCATAGCGCTGGATTCCCCTTTTATTGCCTAGTGCATCAGTAACAGCTTTCCCAAGAACAATGGCAATGTCTTCAATGGTATGATGATCATCCACATCAAGATCGCCTCTGCATTCGAGTGTCAGATCAAATCCTGAATGTTTGGTGAAATTGGTCAGCATGTGATCAAAAAACACCACTCCGGACTTGATTGAGCTTATCCCAGTGCCGTCAAGAGAGAGTGTTGCACTGATTTCTGTCTCTTTAGTGGTTCTCGTTACCGTCACGGTACGGTTAGCGGTGTTTATTGTTTCTTTCATGAAGTGATCATCGTATGAATTTATTAATAAAAAACAGCAAAAGGCTGAGCAGAAGAGAGAGCAGTATTGATGAGCCTATTGGAAAATAAAACCGGAAGTTACTTTTCTCTATCTTGATATCAAGAGGAAGATTTCCGAACCAGTTGAACCAGCGTGATGATGCTTCACTTTCAAAAATCATAAGAAGCAGGCCGAATCCAACGATTATCAGACCTCCGACAACAATTATTTTACCTGCATCTGAAAACACGATTTGGATATTTTTTAAAAGTTGCTAACTTATGGCCATTATCATATGAAGATACGATATTTGCAAATTTATTAAAGCGGCTGGAAATGCATGTTTTTATTGTCATTGTTGGTTTACTTGCATCGATGCTGCTTATAGGTTCTATTTTGCTTCAGAGCCCTAAAAGCGGCAGCGGGCTAACCGGTGGAATGGCTGGCCTTGGTACTGTACAGACACTTGGCGTAAGAAGGACTGGCGATTTTTTAAGCAGGACAACAGGCGTTCTTGCTGCAATTGTCATGTTGCTTTGTTTTATCGCACAGTTTACTCTGCCAGGCAAAAAGACAGCAGCAACTTCGCCTGAAAGCGTTCTTCAGAAAAATGTCCCTGCAGCGCCTGCAGCTCCGGTAAAAACATTGCCTGCAGCACCCTCTCTTCCTGCACTGCCGGCAAAATAGAATTATATGCGCCCGTGGCTCAATGGTAGAGCAATTGACTCTTAATCAATGGGTTGGAGGTTCGAGTCCTCCCGGGCGCACCATATAACATAAGGACTTACAGGTTTACGTCTGTAGGTCTTTATTATTTAAACCATCCTTCGACCCTCTTCAACAATCATCTCGCATTAAGCGTATCACTTTCCAATTACCAGGGATTCTGTTCAATAATGGTGATGGTAACGGTCAGTTTTTCGATGTGTTAACAGTATATTACATGAGCTTGACTAATGGGGAAAGAAAATTCTTGATATATGTTCGGAATATCAGGATTTGCGGGTGCTGTGTGTTGAAGAGAGAGAGTTCTGATGTGTATTCAGGGATTGGTGAGTGATACTATTGTTCAAAACGGAGGAGCATCATGAGAAAAGAGCCAGTCGTAAGGCGACCGAAAAAATTGCCGGAAGCTGATGTTGTCAAGCAAAAGCCGGTCATCTCTTTTCCTGTGATTGGAATTGGTGCTTCAGCTGGAGGGCTTGAAGCAATTGATCTTTTTTTGCAAAATGTCCCCTCCCTGTCCGGTATGGCTTTTGTTATTGTTCAGCATCTGGATCCGACACACAAGGGGATAATGGTTGAACTGCTTCAGCGGGTTACTTCGATGCCTGTCATGCAGGTAACTGACCGACTCAAAATCGAACCTGATCACGTTTATATAATACCTCCGAATCAGGATATGACGATTCTGCATGGTGTATTGCATTTACTTGACATGGTGAAGCCTCGAGGATTGCGGTTACCCATTGATTTCTTTTTCCGTTCTTTGGCAGATGATTTTCAGGAACACTCCATCGGTGTAATTCTCTCGGGTATGGGCTTTGACGGAACACTTGGTTTGCGTTCCATAAAGGAAAAAGGCGGCGGAGTTTTTGTACAGGATCCGGCATCAGCCAAGTTTGACGGTATGCCCAGAAGTGCCATTGATGAAGGATTGGCTGATGTTGTAGCGCCAGTTGAGGAGCTTCCTGCAAAGATTATCTCTTATCTTCGTCATATTCCCATTACAGCCAAATCACCCATGACGCTTGAGGACAGGTCGCTGAGTGCCCTGGAGAAAGTTGTTATTCTTTTGCGTACTCATACCGGCCACGATTTTTCTTTCTATAAAAAAAATACAATTTACAGGCGTATCGAACGGCGTATGGGCATTCACAAGATTGAAAAGATTACAGACTATGTTCGCTTTCTTCAGGAGAATCCACACGAGACGGAACTGCTTTTCAAGGAGTTGCTGATCGGTGTGACCAGTTTTTTTCGTGATCCACTTGCCTGGGAAGCCTTGAAAACACTTGCAATTTCTTCCATTATTGCTTCGCGCTCTTCCGGCGGTGTGCTGCGGGCATGGGTGGCCGGATGTTCAACCGGCGAGGAGGCCTATTCACTTGCTATTGTTTTCAGAGAAGTCCTTGCTTCCATGAACCCTGCAGGTAAATTCAAACTCCAGATATTTGCAACCGACCTTGATAAAGATGCGATTGAAAAGGCTCGATCAGGAATATATCCGCCAAATATCACCGCGGATGTTTCGGCTGAACGCCTTAAAAGCTACTTTGAAAAAGATGACCGAGGCTACAGAATAACAAGAGAGATCCGCGAGTCAATAGTCTTTGCGCCGCAGAATGTGATTATGGATCCTCCTTTTACCAAGCTTGATATTCTTGTTTGTCGCAACCTGTTGATTTATATGGAGCAGGAACTCCAGAAAAAACTTCTGCCATTGTTTCATTACGCACTTAATCCCGGCGGTATTCTTTTTCTTGGAAGTGCCGAAACGATCGGATCTAATACCCATCTCTTTGAACCACTTGACAGCAAGACACGTCTTTTCAGGCAGCTTCATCAAGGTGTTCGGGCAGAGCCCATTGATTTCCCATCATCATTTACCCATACCATGCTGAAGGTGAAGGATACTTCGGAAATTCTGAAGGCATCAACAATTTCCGATCTGAACATGAAGTCGATAACTGATCAGTATTTGCTGCAGCATTTTTCGCCGGCTGCGGTGTTGACGAACGATAAAGGGGATATCATCTACATCAGCGGTAGAACCGGCAAATACCTGGAACCCTCGGCAGGAAAAGCAAACATGAATGTCATTGCCATGGCTCGTGAAGGGTTGCGTTACGATCTCAATGTCCTTCTTGGCAATGTCATCCGACAGCAAGGGACGTTAACCAAAAAAGGTCTGGTTGTTGGAACAAACGGAGGAACACAGATTGTTGATGTAACGGTTAAACTTCTTGACAAGCCCGAAGCTCTGAAAGGTTTGGTCATGATTGTTTTTTCTGACGTTGTAAAAGGGGTGACAGCTTCAGACACACATGGTACTGCTTCACATGATGTCAGTAACAGCAGGGTTGCATCGCTGATCGATGAGCTCAATCAGGCCAAGGATGAAATAGTCACCATTCGGGAAGAGATGCAGACCTCTCAGGAGGAACTTAAGTCTACGAATGAAGAAATGCAGTCGGCTAATGAGGAGATGCAGAGTACTAACGAGGAGCTTACCACCTCAAAAGAGGAGATGCAATCGCTGAACGAGGAGTTGCAGACAGTGAATCAGGAGCTGCAGTCCAAAGTGACCGACCTGTCGCAGGTAAACAATGACATGAAAAACCTGTTGAACAGCACTGATATTGCAACACTTTTTCTTGATGATGAGCTTAACATACGCAGGTTTACTAACAGAACTGCTGCTATAATCAAACTTATCCCCAGTGATATTGGTCGTCCGATCACCGATATAGTTACCGATCTGCACTATCCTGATCTTGCAGACAATGCGCGTCAAGTGCTGCATACTCTTATTTTTACTGAAAAGGAGGTTTCTGCAACTGATGGTCGCTGGTTTATGGTGAAGATCATGCCATACCGTACACAGGAAAATCGCATTGTTGGTCTGGTGATCACTTTTCATGATATTACTATTGCGAAAAAATTGGAACAGAGTCTTCGTGAAAAGGAAGAGAGTTTCCGGCTTTTGTTTGAAGTCATGCCTGTAGGAACTATTCTTCAGAATCCGGATGGAAAAATAGTGATGGCAAATCCGGAAGCAGTGCGGATGATAGGGATTCCATTGAAAGGAATGCAGGGCCAAACTCTCTCTGAACTTCAATGGAAACTTGTAAGGAAAGATGGGTCAGATTCTCCTGTGGAAGAATATCCGGATTTGGTTGCGTTGCGCACAGGGAAATCTGTCAGCGGCATTGTCATGGGCATGGTCCATTCTTCAGAGAAGAAGCGTTTTTGGATTAAGGCGAGCGCTGTTCCACTATTACGGGAAGGGGAGAAACAACCATATCAGGTCTATTTGATGTTTTTAGAAATTGCCGAACCGGGATTATGACTGGTTAATGTCGACTGATGCTAAGGCATATCATCAATTTGATCCAGAAACAACTCTCTTCATTGTTGTATTTCCGTAATTTTTAAAAAAAGGTAGTTATTGTCTTGATGAGAATTATCGACCGCTATATCCTTAAATCGCATTTCGGTCCCTTCTTGTTTGCTTTTATCACTATAGTTTTTGTTCTTATTCTGCAGTTTTTTGCCACTTTCGCCGATCGTTTTATAGGTAAGGGTATTGAATTTTCAGCCATTGTTGAACTTATTGTTCTGCAGTCAGCATGGATGGTTGGACTTGCTGCACCCATGGCAGTTCTCATTGCGGTTGTCATGGTATTCGGATCTCTGACCACTACTTCTGAAATGACTGTTTTAAGAGCATCAGGGATCTCTCTCTTTCGGGTCATGATTCCAGTTCTCTGTGCAGGTCTTTTTCTTTCAGTGCTTGTTGAGCGGTTCAATAATATCGTGTTGCCTGAAGCAAATTTTTATGCAAAATCGCTGATGGTTGATATTGCAAAAGCGAAACCGGCGTTTGGATTAACTGAAAATGCTTTTTCAACGCTTGTTGATGGCTATTCCATCTATGTTCGTAAGTCAGATGACCGCTCAAAAGAAATAAGAGGTATTGTCATTTATGATACCTCAAAGAAAGACTACAGCACTATGGTCACTGCCGAAAAGGGGAGTATTGATTTTACCGCAGATTATCAGTATTTGGTCATGACGCTTTTTAACGGCGAGATTCATGAAATCAGTCAGCCCGATCACAAGTCCTATCGTAATATAAGCTTCAAGAAGCATCGTTTTATTTTTGAGTCAACTGGTTTTGGTTTCTCACGCACCACCGGGGATCGGGTGCGTTCCGGAGATGGCGATCTTTCTGCGAAAGAACTTCTTGTTATCGTTGATGAATTCAGGAGAAGGATATCAGGTTCTGCAAAAAAAATTTGCATCCCGATTGAAAACATGGAACATCATATTGCGGAAAGCCGGACTGATGGTTCTCCAAACCGTCTCACACACTCCGATGTTCCAAAGAGACCAATTGGGGTTGCTGATGCTGCAGTGTATCTTGATCGCCAGATTGATCAGCTGAACGGTGAACTTAAAAACATGGAATCCAACAGAGAGATGTACAATAAATATATGGCGGCATATCATAAAAAATACTCTCTCTCTCTTGCATGTTTTATTTTTGTCCTTGTAGGCGCACCCCTTGGCGTCTTGGCGAGGCGAGGTGGTTTCGGAGTCGGAGCGTCCATGTCGTTGCTTTTTTTTGTGCTCTATTGGATGCTTATGATTTCCGGAGAAAAAATTGCCGAACGGGGTATTCTTGATCCCATAATCTCCATGTGGCTGGCCAATGCCGTGATGGCCTGTATCGGCATTGGTCTTGTGTTCAGTCTGAACGGTTCGGTATTTAATACTTCACGGTAGTCGAAATCACAAAAAAAAGTATCAGAGGCAATTTTTCTCTGAAACTGATGTTTTATACCCGCAGCAGAGCTCTTTTTTTACACCATGCTCATCAAGACAGACAAAGGTGATATGCGTGCTGAAAGCAAGAATCCGTTCGCCGGTTTCAATGCTTTTTTTATAGACATGAACGGTATATTCGATTGAAGTATGACCAATTCTGGTTTTTTCAGTCACAAAACAAAGAATCGATCCGCCCCTGATGCTTTTTTTAAACTCAACCTTGTCCATTCCCACTGTGACAAAGTTGCAGCCTGGATAATCCAGCGATACCGTTATGTAGCTGACCTCGTCGATCCATTTCAAAAGGTTGCCGCCGAAGAGAAAGCCATAGTGGTTAAGGTGTTCAGGTAAAACAAGTTTATAGGTTTCCATAGGGAGAGTTGAAAGTTTTTTGAAATGATGAAGGTTGTGATTATTCCGTTTTTGATCTGCACTTCCTGGTCTTTATAAAAGATTGTAAAATTAATATAATTGATGGTTAGCTGCATTGCGTTTTATTTCATCTCCTTTGAAGGCCTCACAAGAACTACCTTTTCCCGTTCGACGAGAACCTGACCCGCAGAATGTTGTCTGCTGTGCCGGACATATTTTTTAAGAGTGTATATCACAGGCACAAGTTCTGAATGTTTTGCGGCAGAATACCAGGCGGCAATTTCTGCGGCTTTGTTGATCTCATCCCGATGATTCTGTGTTGCCCCTTTCAGGACGCAGTGAGAGCCTGATGCACCGCGGGCATGGAGCCAGATGTCATTGGGGCGGGCATACGTAAAGGTGAGCAGGTCATTGTTTGCTGCGTTTTTGCCTATGAGCAGAGTGACTGATGGAGAGAGTTGTACAATTCTGAATGGTAATGCGGAGCGGTGATTTTTCGATTGCAGAACGCCGGATTTGCTCGGCAGGTCGGTAAGGCTTGCAACAAACCGAAGTGCTTCTTTGGACGTTCTTATTGTATCGGTGGCTGCAAGACGCGCTTCAATTGCTGTTTTTTCTTGCTCAAGTCTGGCATGTCTTTCCAGCATTATTGTAAGTTTTCCTCTGGTTTTTGAAGCTTTTAAAAAATACTCTTCGGCATTTTTTTTATGCAGTGTTAACGCTTCTTTCAGAGGGATGGTTTTGTCCGGTGTGCCAGGCTCGAAAATGTCCGGTACCGTGATGTATTTTCGATCCGTTCTTGGCAGGTAGAGAGATGCCATGAGCAGATGACCGGACCTTTCATAGTTTCGGGCAAACTCCTCGAGCATTTCCGGGTTGAAGCTGTCAATTGCTTTTTGTTTTTTCCCGACTTCCCGCAGCAGTTTGGAACGAACCTCTTTCATCTTCTCTTTTGTATCAAGAAACTGCTGCATTGAAATGCTGTAATCGGTCACTCCTTCAAGAACGGCATCAAACAAGCGTGTCTGCGGGAGGGACGTGGGCAACAGCGAAAATTCCGGTTCGCCATGCTCATTTTCCGAGACCGCTCCTCTGGGGTCGAGCAGTTCATAAAAAAGTGACTGAAAAGCGGTGAAAAGTTTTTCAGGGTTAGTCTCACCCGTCGTCCGTTGTATCATTTCCCGAACAAGGGTGCGATCAAAACCGGGAAGAATGGCAGACAGTTTATCGGGCACGCTCTCTTCATTTCGTGAGCTGAATTGCTCAAGAAAAAGGGTTGTATTCATAGCAAGAACTTCAAGCTCTCTTAGAACTCCTGGTGCATTATTACCGGAAGCATAGGATTGACCGGCAAGGGAGTTTTTCAGCTTGAACGCATCAATAATCCGGTTCTCCCTGACGAGAAAGACATTTGTCTTCGAGGTGAATAACTGCAGGACAATGGTAGAGGCATCGCCGAGATGAAGACGTATTTCCCTGTCATAAGGAGAGATGTCAATGCTTGAAACCTGCTGCTTCTTGATCACGCTCATCAGGTTTGCTGCATTGCGAGCTTTTTTGTGTACCCCTTCTCGCAGAAAGAACGAGAGCAGGGGAGTATGGGTGACAACCACAATCTGCAGATGTCGGCCATCAATATCAATAAAACTTATTGTCAGCTCATTTTTACGCTGTGAAAAGATCTCATTCACATGTCCCCCCGCAAGCCGTTCATGCAGCTCCATTGCTGCATGGTAGAGTGTGAAATAATTGCGTATCATGATTGAGGAATGAGTTGCATGAGCCCGATCTTTTTCTCTATTTTAAGCATACCTTGGTTCTCTTTTTCATAATGTATTAAAAAATGAGGCTATGCCGGATGCAGCGACAACGGGAAGCAGCTTGCCTGGTGCTGAAAAAAGTGGTGGTTCAGAGCCGGCAAAGCGGTTAGGCTGGCATGAATACTTCATGAGTGTTGCCCATCTTATCTCCCGAAGGGCGACCTGTACCCGTGGTCATATTGGCGCGGTTATTGTCAAGGATCACAGCATTCTTTCAACGGGATACAACGGTGCACCTGCCGGTCTGCCTCACTGTAACGACAGCAACTGCCGTATATACTGCAGTACCCACCCGGATGGGACAGTCGAAGAGAACTGTGTGAACACTATTCATGCGGAAATCAACGCCATTGCCCAGGCGGCAAAGCATGGTGTGGCCATCAGGGATTCTGATATCTATATCACGGCCAGCCCCTGTATTCACTGCCTTAAAGTGCTGATCAATGTGGGGATAAAAACAATCTATTACGATAAACCTTATAAAATAGAGAATATTAATGAACTGCTGCGACTTTCCGGCATCAGGCTGGTTCAGGTCAACATGCTCAACATAGAGAAAGCGTGACGATGCACAGGAGTGATGATATCCTCTTTATGCGGCGTTGTCTGGAACTTGCCTTGAAGGGTGGCGGCAGTGTGAGCCCTAATCCCATGGTAGGTTCGGTTATTGTCTATAATGGAGAAATTATCGGCGAAGGCTATCATGAGAGGTTTGGCGGCCCTCATGCTGAAGTGCACGCTCTTGCTTCAGTGGCGGATAAATCTTTGCTTCGTCATGCTACCCTCTATGTTAATCTTGAGCCCTGTTCCCATTTCGGAAAAACTCCTCCATGCTGTGATCTTGTTATTGAAAAGGGAATTGTCCGTGTTGTCATCGGTTGCCGCGATCCACATCCTGCTGTTGCGGGACAAGGAACAGCAAGGCTTGTTGCTGCAGGTATCGAGGTTACTCAAGGAGTACTTGAAGCAGAATGCATGAGAATCAATGAGGCATTTATTAAATATCATACCGCAGGGCTCCCTCTGGTTGCTCTTAAACTCGCTCAAACCCTTGATGGAAAAATTGCAACATCGATCGGTGCATCCCGCTGGATTACAGGCAAACAGGCAAGAGGAGAGGTTCATCGTCTCAGGAGTCTCTATGACGCAGTCATTGTTGGAGAAGCAACTGTTCGTGTCGATGATGCTCTTCTTACAGTAAGGCATTGTGCTGGTCGAAATCCCCTCAGGGTTGTTCTTGATCGTCAGTTGCACCTTCCTTTGGATGCAAAGATTTTTGGTGCTGAGGCATCAACAATGCTCTTTGCATCATCCTCAAGTTCAGGATTGCCGAAAGTGGCGATGTTAAAAGAAAGAGGGGTGACGGTTTTGTTTGTCGATGAGCATGCAGGAGAGCTCGACCTCAAACAGGTGCTTCTCGAACTGCATGACAGGCAGATTCTTTCAGTGATGGTTGAAGGGGGAAGTCGGTTGTCGGCTTCATTTATTCGGCGAAAGCTTGTTGACAAACTCTATATATTTATTGCTCCCAAGCTTTTCGGCGGTGACGCTCTGAGCGCTTTTGCACCTCTTGGCATCACTATGCCGGATCACTCTGTGAATCTGCGATTTGAGCAATCCCGGTTTTTCGGTCATGATGTGCTGCTGGAGGCCTATGTCGAGGCTTGATCAGGAGTCAACGCAGCATGGAATTTCAGGAACAAGACGACATAACTTTTGCCTATGACGGCTTATCATAAAAAAAAAGAGGTCATTGCTCTTCAACATGTAACGGCTTATTGCGGAACTACCTGTGTTTTCAGGGATCTCTCACTTACGGTGCAGGAGGGGTGCAGTACAGCTATTCTCGGACCAAACGGCTCCGGCAAAACTACGCTGATGAAGCTTCTCTCCCGCGACATTTATCCTGTTGCCGAACCGGACAGTCATATACTGATTTTTGGCAGGGAGAGCTGGAATGTCTGGGAGCTTCGCACCAGGCTTGGCATTGTCTCCCATGATCTTCAGCATGATTATCTTCGAGGGGCGCGCGGAATCAATGTGATTTTATCCGGCATTTATGCCAGTATTGATATCTGGCAGAATCAGCACTTCAGTAGTGAAGACAAGCAGAATGCTGAGGCAGTCATGGAAAAACTTGGCATTGGCGAGCTTCAACATCGTTCTTTCGGTGCCATGTCAACGGGACAGCAACGACGTTTTCTGCTCGGCAGGGCCCTGATTAACAATCCAGATGCACTTTTACTCGACGAACCAACAACAGGGCTTGATCTCAGCGCGACATTTCATTACCTTGAAACGCTTCGCTCATTGATGCGATTGGGGAAAACAGTCATGCTGGTTACCCATCATCTTCATGAGATTTCCCCGGAAATTCAAAGAGTTATACTTTTAAAAGAGGGTCGGATTGTCGGCGATGGAAACAAAGCCGATGTTCTGACTTCCGACTCTCTCTCCTCTTTATTTGATTATCCTCTACAGGTGGTTACAGTAAAAGGTTATTATCAGGTTTTGCCGGCTGAATGACTTTTTCTCTTTTGAAAACCGAATCCAGCGAGTGCCAGGGCTTCCTGGAGGAGCTTGAAACGTTGAGCACTGTTGTAATGTTTGATAGTTACATTCAAAATAATATCTCTCTGAGCTGCAGAGGCATGAAACTGGAAAAACAACATATACTCTAAAAACGGTGAGCACTTCTGAATCAGTGAATAAGTCTTTGTACTGTTTTATGGTTCTGTTTGTAATTATGTATTCCGGTCCCGTATTGGCCTTGGAAAAGGACGAAAAATCACCCGTACACGCCTCTGACAGTTCAGGTATTTCAATGGTTCCTGATGGTTTCATTTTGAGGAAAATTCAAAAAGGTGAGACTCTCTCTAAAATCTGCAATGCCGATTCAAGCTGCCGGGCTATTGTCATTAAGGTTAATCGCTTTGATAATCGGCACTTCCCTGTAGGCAAAAAAGTTCTTGTTCCAGTCGATATTCCCAAGGCAAAGAACTATGTTCCAGTTCCGAAAACCCTTGCCGACAGTCGTGGTGAACGTGAAGTCAGGATTTTTCTGAACCTGCAGTATTTTGGTGCTTATGAGAACGGTGAACTACTTTTCTGGGGTCCGGTCTCTTCAGGTAAAAAAGCAAAGCGCACTCCACCCGGCAAGTTTTTTGTCAACTACAAAGAGCGCACCAAGCATTCACTCAAGTATGATAATGCGCCCATGCCGTATTCTATAAATTATCATGATGGCTTCTTTATGCACCAGCAGTCGCTCCCTGGATATCCAGCTTCACATGGTTGTGTAAGGCTGTTGCCGGATGATGCAAAAAAACTTTTTTTCTGGTCGCGTCTTCGCGATCCTGTGACCCTTGTTCCATAATCTTGAATTATAGCATAAGAGAGAAACTCCTGAAATCCGTTTGGTCTTGTTTTGCTCTTGATGAATCAGGCATTTTCATTACATGAATTTTTATTAACGTTTAACCGGTAATTAGTTATGGCACATCTAACGTTCAAAGGCACTCCTGTTGAAAGCGTTGGGACTCTTCCTGTAAAAGGCTCTGAAGCTCCTTTTTTCTGCCTTGTGAAAACTGATCTTTCCGAGGCTGGCCCTGCCGACTTTGCAGGGAAAAAGCTGGTTCTAAATATTTTTCCGAGCCTCGATACATCGGTTTGCGCTGCATCCGTAAGGCACTTTAACCAGGCGGCAGCATCGCTCGACAATACTGTTGTGCTCTGTATTTCTGCTGATCTGCCCTTTGCCCATCGCCGTTTCTGTGAAACTGAAGGATTGAAAAATGTTGTATCGCTTTCAGTTTTCCGCTCTCCGGAATTCGGGAGGGACTTTGGTGTCACTCTTGCTACCGGCCCTCTCAAGGGACTTCTTTCACGTGCTGTGGTTATTATTGATGCTGACGGGATAGTCCGCTACACTGAGCAGGTTGCCGAAATTGTTCAGGAACCGGACTACAGTGCAGCTCTCAAGGTTCTTGGATAAAACACTCCATGGCCTTACAGGCTGCTGTAAGGCCGGCAGTTTTGCTCGCTGACGGTAAGGGTGATATATTACAGGAGAATAAGGATTTTAATGCTTCACATGAAGCCACTTTTTTATTAAGAGAAAAGCTGTGCGATGTTTACCGGAATTATCAAGGATGTAGGCAAGGTCACGGGAGTTACAAAGAGAAATAGCGGTTTACGGTTAAGGGTACAGTACGGCAATTCGGAAGTGTTCAGCGGTTTAACGATAGATGAAAGTGTGAGCCTCAACGGGGTATGCCAGACCGTTGTTGCCGTTGGTGATGGATGGTTTGAAGTGGAGAGTGTTGAAGAGACGCTCTCCAAAACAACGCTTGGCTCCATTCATAACGGTTCCCGGGTTAATCTCGAACGGGCTGTTCGTCCTGTCGACCGTCTCGGCGGGCATTTTGTACTTGGTCATGTTGATTGTGCTGCCGTTGTGCAGGAAATCCGTGAATTGGACTCAAGCAGGGAACTATGGATAGCTTTTCCTCAGGCTTTCACTCCATTCATAGTCTCTGCTGGTTCGATAACTATTGACGGTATAAGCCTCACCGTTGCAAAACTTGATGCATTGCTCTTTGCCGTAGCAATTATTCCCTATACCTTTGCTCACACTACTCTTCACTCATTGCACTCGGGAAGCCGGGTAAATCTCGAATTTGACATTCTTGGTAAATATGTTGCCCGCCAGCTGGGAGCGCATTCCTCTTCACCAGCAGCAGCTGTTTCACGTATAGATGAGGTATGGCTTCAGGAAAAAGGATTTTAAATGGTTGATATCCCTGACATGCAGTCTGATCTGTTCGGTTGTTATTCCTCTCCGGATGCAGCCAATTTCTTTCAGCCTCTTGCCGAACGGGTTCGTCCCCGATCTCTTGACGATATGTCAGGGCAGGATCATCTTGTCGGTCCAGATGGGCCGCTTCGAAAGTTTCTGGCAGGCGATCAAATGCCCTCGATGATATTCTGGGGCCCTCCCGGATCGGGCAAAACAACTCTTGCTGAAATTTGTGCATCCTCACTAAGCTATCGATTCGAACAGCTTTCAGCGATAGATTCCGGGGTCAAAGATGTCCGCAAGGCGCTTGAAAATGCAGAGAAATCAAGGCGATCAGGGCACAGAACCCTGCTCTTTATCGATGAAATTCACCGTTTTAACAAGACCCAGCAGGACACGCTGCTGCACGCTATCGAACAAGGACTTATTGTACTTATTGGAGCAACCACTGAAAATCCCTCTTTTGAGGTGAACGCAGCACTCTTGAGCAGGATGCAGGTCTATATTCTCAATCCTCTTGAGCCAAAGGAAATCGAAGCGGTGATTCGCCGTGCTCTGAAAGAAGACACTCTTTTCCGGCCACTTTCAATCGAGATAGCCGACCTTGATTTTCTTCTCCGGTTTTCCGGAGGTGATGCCCGAAAGGCGCTGAATGCTGTTGAAGCAGCTGTCTCTCTCATGCCCGAAGGTGCTGATATGGTGTTGAACAGGGAAGTGCTCTCTCGTGCACTGCAGCATAGCGCTCCCATCTACGATAAGGGAGGAGAAAACCACTACGATATCATTTCCGCCTTTATAAAATCCATGCGAGGCTCAGATCCCGATGCAGCACTTTTCTGGCTTGCCCGGATGCTTCAGGGAGGTGAAGACCCTAAATTTATAGCGCGACGCATGGTTATTTTTGCAAGCGAAGATATCGGCAATGCCGATCCTTATGCCATAACTCTTGCCATATCCGTGTTCCAAGCTGTCGAAATGATCGGTCTTCCGGAGGCAAGAATCAATCTGGCTCATGGCGTCACCTATCTTGCATCTGCCCCGAAATCAAATGCAAGCTATCAGGGCATCAGTGACGCAATGAATGAAGCAAAAGCCATGCAGCAGCTAAGGGTTCCGCTTCACCTGCGCAATGCACCGACAAAACTTATGAAAGCTGAAAAATACGGTGAAGGATATCGATACCCCCATAGTTATCCGGGGCATTTTGTCCAGCAGCAATATTTCCCTGATGGCCTGGCCCCGAAGGCATATTACCGACCCGGAGATGAAGGCCGCGAAAAATATATCAGAGAACGTCTCGCACTCTTATGGAATGAACGTTACCACTCATAATTGTTACGGAACCGATCACTTTTTTATATTCCGACTATTTCTTTTGCAGTATGGCACAGTCAGGTTTTTTTTCATCAAGACAGACTATTGTATGAACAGGTTCAGGCAGATAAAGTTATGTATAGTGCCGTTTCTTTTACTGACTGCATTTTCGCACATCCAGGCTGCCACACTGCCAGCAAACGCCTCGATGACGCTTGACGATGCCGTCCATATCGGGCTCGAAAGAAGCAGGATGCTTGAAATCGCAAGGCTTGATCGTGATATGACCTCACAGAAAATCCGTGAAACATGGGCCCAGGTGCTTCCACAGATCTCATCTGATTTTACCTACACCCGCTCGTTGAAGCCCTCAGTCCTTTTTTTTCCCGATATTTTTAACGGAGGTACCTCAAACTCATTTATTCCGCTTGTCATCAGTGCCGACAATGCAGCAACCGCCACCATTAATGTTCGTCAGGCACTCTTTAACGGTTCAGCATTTGCCGGAATCAAGGCTGCCGGCATTCTCCGCAAAATGAGTAATGAGGCCTATCGCAACGCTGAAGCAGCCGTTATTGCCGACATCAAAATGTCCTATTTCGACGCACTGATCTCAAGAGATCAGTTAAAGCTTATTGAGCAGAGTATTGAGCGCTGGCAGCAATCAAGAAAAGATACCAGGGCAATGTTCCGCCAGGGTGTAGCCGCTGATATCGACACCCTTAAAGCCTACCTTTCCGTTGAAAATCTCCGACCCGATCTCATTCAGGCCGAAAACCGTGTGGCAACAACCATGACAAAGCTGAAAAATGTCATTGGCATACCTCTCGACAGCACTGTTATTCTTTCCGGAAAACTGGAACTCTCTTCTGCCACCTATCCCCAGGATATTGCTGCAGCTTACCGTGAAGCATTGGATTCAAGGCCCGATCTTCGTCAGTTAGACCTTCAGGTAAAGGCAGAGGGCGAAAAAGTCAGTGCTGCCCGGGCAGAGCGTTATCCTGTAATCAGTGCTTTCGGCCAGTTTGAATCGCAAACTGCATTTAACGATAATGTAAAAACATCCGAGTCCCGCTGGCCGGTTTCAACGGCCGTCGGCCTGGAGGTTTCGCTGCCGATATTTACAGGATACCGCACCAGTGCGCAGGTTGCGCAGGCCAGGATAACACAGATGCAGACAAGGACAAGGGTTGAAGATCTGAAGGATGCTATAAGGGCAGAAGTCGAAGTCCGACTGTTAAACTTCAGGGAATCACAGAAAAGAATTGATGTTCAGTCCAAAACCATCAGTGTTGCAGAACGCAGCTACAAAATATCGCTGCTTCGTTTCAAGGAAGGCATTGGCACACGCCTTGAACTGACCGATGCCGAACTTCAGCTCAACAAAGCCAAAACCAACTACCTCCAGGCAGTTTACGACTATCTCGTAGCATCTGTCCAGCTTGACAAGGCCCTCGGTCGATCTGAAACATCTGTATCCGCAAAATGATAACGCGGTAATGGTTACACAAACAATCCGACTGATCTTTTTCAGCAATGAATCTCTGTCAGGAAGCTCGACGGGCAAAATATATCAGACTCGAAACCCTTGTTTGCCCCATTCCCCCTTTGACAGCTTCAACCGAACCTCTAACCAGGATATGTAAAATCCGCATCACATTAAACCGTTGGTTTTGTCTTTTGTGGAGAAGTGCTTCGCTATGCACAATATTATAAAGCAGATCAGGGAAGTAGGACTGTCGCTTGAAAACCGTCAGGTTATGGGATGCAAGCAGATTTTCAAGCGTTCCCGGCCAAAAATGGTAGAGATGTCGCGGCGCATCATAGGCTACCCAGTTCTCCCCATAGAGTTCTGCATCAAAACTTGCCGGATTTGGCAAAGCAATAACAAGCACTCCGTCCGGCTTCAGCCGATTTGCCACATGGTTGAGAGTCGCCTGGATGGTGTGAATATGTTCAAGGGAATGCCACAGGACAATACGGTCAAATGTTTTTCTTCCAAGGGTTTCGTCAGCCAGTGAAGAAAAGATATTCAGCCCCGAAGAGTTCCGTGCAAAATCTGCAGCTTCGGCATCAGGTTCAACCCCGGCCAGGTTATTGACCGGTACTCCCGATCTGCAGTGAAAATAGTTCAGGAGATCTCCTGTTGAACACCCGATTTCAAGGACAGTACAATGTTCTCTTGGCTTTGAAAGCCCTTGCAGGATGATTTCCGCCCGATAACGCAGAAGCAGAGAGCGTGCAGCAAGGTAGGTTCTGGCACGCAATGTAGTGCTGTTTTGTCTTTGCCAATACGGATCATACTCACCGTTGCGGTAATGCCGGGCTATTTCAGCACTGTCGGGACGCGGATTGAGCATAATAAGTCCTGACGCGCAGGAGCGAACCAGATTCCATTGTACTCTTACGGAACTGTCAAACCGGTCGGGAACCTGGAGATAAGGGGTAAATTCCCTGGAGTTGCTTATAGGGCAGGGAACTGTTTCCATTCCGCCTTAGAGAATGTTGCTCTTGTCACTGCGTAAGGTCAGCGAACGCCTTTTTCAGGTTTTGATAGGTGGAGTTCATATCATTGCTGAGAACTTTGGCATCTGCAAGGACCGGCATAAAATTCGTATCCCCTTCCCAGCGGGGAACGATATGGAAATGAATATGGGTATCAACGCTTCCACCGGCAACCCTGCCGAGATTTGCCCCGACATTGAATCCCTGCGGTCTCAGGGTAAGTTTCAGTGCCTTGATAGAGAGGTCTGTCAGCTCCATGACCTCAAGTTTCGTCTGCTGGTCGAGATCGGAAAAGTCAGGAGTCTGCAGATAGGGGATCACCATAAGGTGTCCGCAGTTATAGGGGTAGAGGTTCATAATGACAAAGCATGTTTTCCCCCTGTAGAGGACAAACCGCTTCTCATCCTCTTCAGGAGGAAGATCGGCAAAAACTGATTTCCCGGCCTCACCGGCAGGCTTTTCGTCCTTAAAAGACTGCATGTACACTTCACGCCACGGTGAGTACATTCTATGCATGGAGATGGTGTCCTGATTGCATTTATGTTGGTACCAAAGATGGGAATCGAACCCACACGAGTTATTCACTCACTGGATTTTGAGTCCAGCGCGTCTACCAGTTCCGCCACTTTGGCATTCAGTAAGAGGCGTGCGAGAGAAGGGACTCGAACCCTCACGCCTCACGGCACTAGTTCCTAAGACTAGCGTGTATACCAATTTCACCACTCTCGCATTACGGAACAAGAATATACGTGGTTTTAATTTTAATAAAAACTATATTTCGAGATACTTTTTCGGTGTATTACGCTAAAATCTTCATTTTTGTTTATCGTTTTAAGCCCATGCAGTTTGACCTACACCGTTTTGCAGACTTTATTTCATGGGTAATCAGTCCGGTTGTGGTAGCACCGGCAGCTTATTATGCAATCGTGATGCAGGGTTACGGCAGTGATGTGAACAGTATGTCTTACCTGATGGTTCTTTTTTTTTCAAGCACTCTTGCCCCCATTTTTCTGATTTCCGGCCTGAAAAAAATAGGGAGAATTACTGATTTCAATATTTCTTCCCGCGAACAGCGATTTCTTCCTTTGCTGGTACTGGTTGCTGTCAATGCACTTGGTTACGAGTTTATGAAGCATCTTCATCCGCCGAAACTGTTAACCGGCATTCTGTTTTTCAATTCCGTTAATATGATTTTTATTCTTCTGATTACCCTTCAGTGGAAGATCAGCATCCATCTCTTCACCTTTGCTTCATCTGTTGCATTGCTTTGTATCCAGTTTGGTTCAGTTGCCTTATGCCTGCTGCTGTTTGTACCGTTGCTCATGTGGTCACGAATTTTTCTGAAAGCACATAACTTCATGCAAACTCTTATAGGCGGAATTATTGGTTTTTGCGTGATGTATTCCGAGTTAAAATGGTGGACAGGATTGTGATCAGGAAAAAATATGCTGTAATTGTCACAACCTATGGAGAAGTTGAAAAGCTTACAGTGAGAAATCTTTGGCCGAGTTCTCGAAGAATTCTCAAGGTCGTCACCCGTCAGATTGTAAAAATCCCTACAGCAATGATCTATTTTATTGCTGATTATCGCTCGACAAAGCACTATATCAATTGGAAGCTCAATCGATACTCTTCATCACTCCTTGCAATCAATCGCTCTCAGACAAAGAGGCTGTCAGATTGTATTGCTGAAAGCGGGAGTCCGTTTCTTTCTCAAGCCGACGTCAAGGTTATCGATGCCTATTATTTCGTGCCGCCTTATCTGGACGATATGCTTCAACAGTTGCAGCATGACTATGACGGGATTGTTGTGGTCCCAATGATTCCTGTTGAATCCTCATTTTCCTGCGGTGTGGCATGCCAGATGGTTATCGATGTCTATGGCGACGCGGTCTTTGCAAAGGTTAAGGTGTTAAGCAAACTCTGGAAGGATCATCGTCTTCACCGCATCTATATTGACTATCTTTTCGGGCAGGTATCGCCGGTCATGCTCAGTCTAAAAAAAGGCAAAATAGGCCTTGTGCTTGTTATTCATGGTACACTGGTCAAAGATCGTAAAGGAAATCCTCCGAAAGTATTTACCGGACTTGAAGAGACCATTGCATTTTTCGATTGTTTGAAGCGCAAAATCATGGATGACCCACGGAATATATTCAGTGATGTGCGCCAGGGCTGCATGAATCATTCCACAGGAGGGGAGTGGATGACGGACACTATTGAAAAAGCACTTCTGGAGTTTAAGCATGAGGGGTATGAAGGTGTTGTCATGTTCCCCTACGGTTTTTTTGCCGATAACAGCGAAACTGAATATGATGCCTGCAAAAAGCTTGAGGCTGCCGGATTTCCACATTCCCAGTATGTCCGATGTATCAACGACTCTCCGGCATTCGGTCAATGGCTTGCTGACAAGGTGCTTGAAGAGCTTCAGGCACTTAGTGATCTCCAGAATGCCTTCGAAACTCTTGATCATAAACCGTAACACATGTCACCCTTGTCACCATTGCATGCTGTAGATCACAAACAGAGAGAACAACTGGAGGCTGCACTTCATCATGAGCCCGACAATTTCGTCAAACTCTATGAACTGGCTTTGATCTCTATTGACCAGCAGAAGAACGAAGAGGCACTTGAACTGCTCGATCGGTGTATTCATCTGAGGCGTCGCGACTCAGCAGCCCTCTATGCGCGGGGGGTTACGAATCTGGCGACGGGCAACTACCGCAAAGCCGGTTGCGACCTTTTGAAAACCATCATACTCGACCCCGGTTGCATGCAGGCTTACAAACACCTTGGTTTTGTACAGTTTACGCTCGGTAAAGAGGAAATGGCTCTGAAAACCCTGAAAAAGGGTCTTGAAATTGACCCGGCACATACCGGTATATACTGCGTTCTGGGTGATGCCTATCTTGATCTTGGAGAAGCAGACAAAGCAAAGGAAGCATTTGAAAAAGCACTCGATCTTGAACCAGACAACCCTGAACCTCATTGCAAGATGGCCATGTACTATCTTTCGCGAGGAGATATGAAAGGATTGAAAAGGGAGTATGAAATCTTAATAAACCTCGATGCCGCTTTGGCTGAGCAAATCAGAAGCCTCTTTTTTTAGACTGCCATGAAGCTATTCAAAGATTCAGACGCCAAAAAACAGTTTATGAAAACCGGTCTGCCCATTATGCTCGGTATTGCATGGGCTCCGATCCTATGGATGATTTTTATAGCCATTCTCGGTCAGGTATTATTTACTCTGACAGGCTCATGGCCGCTTGTGCAAGGGGTCATTCTGCTTATGGTGCTGCTTGCGGCTTATTTATTATTAAAGGGTTTTATGCACATCAGCACAAAATTTTATAATAACAATCAGTAAGAGCCTGATAAAATTACGTTGTTCTGGAAATAGCCTCCATTTTGGGATACATTGCAACCAGCTGAAAAAATGGTGCTATGGTTGATAAAAAAAGCTGGTTTTTTTCTGGGCCCAACGGAATTTTTTTTTATATTTGCGCACCTGCTTTGAAGATCAGTACAGAATTGAAAATTTTTCTCTTGTTGTCAGGAAAGGGATTAACTCAAATTGGCACTACATGGATCAGACGCTGAGTAACTTTGGCAATGTTTTTGCTTTCCTTGCCCTCGGTATCGTTTTCGTTGCCGGAGGTTACCTCACCGCTCGTCTTTTACGTCCGCAAAGACCTAACCCGGCCAAAAACTCAACCTACGAATGCGGCGAGGAAGCTGTAGGCAGTGCCTGGGTAAAGTTCAATATCAGGTTTTATGTCGTCGCTCTTATCTTTATTATTTTTGACGTTGAAGTTGTTTTTCTCTACCCATGGGCAACAGTGTTCAAGCATCTTGGAGTGTTTGCTCTTGTAGAGGCTCTTATTTTTGCTGGTATTCTCGTGCTCGGTCTTGCTTATGCATGGGTTAAAGGTGATTTGGATTGGGTTAGGCCAACTCCCAATATTCCAACGATGCCTGAAATGCCTTCAGGAAAATCAGCCTCCCAGAGGGGTTGAATACTATTCACCATATTTATTTTCATTATGGGTTTACTTGATGCCGGGATAACAAAGCATAATGTACTGGTAACATCGGTTGACAATGTTCTGAACTGGGCCCGTTTATCATCACTCTGGCCAATGGGCTTCGGTCTTGCCTGCTGTGCTATCGAAATGATGGCCACCAATGCTTCTAACTACGATCTCGAACGCTTCGGTATTTTTCCCCGCTCCTCTCCCCGTCAGTCCGATCTTATGATTGTCGCCGGTACTGTTACTATGAAAATGGCCGAACGGGTTATCCGTCTCTATGAGCAGATGCCTGAACCCCGTTATGTTCTCTCAATGGGCAGCTGTTCCAACTGTGGCGGCCCCTACTGGGAGCATGGATACCATGTACTCAAGGGAGTTGATCGAGTTATTCCTGTAGATGTCTACGTTCCCGGCTGTCCGCCAAGACCCGAATCTCTGATCGGTGGTCTCATGAAGGTTCAGGAGCTGATCCGTATGGAGCAGATCGGTATTTCCAGAGCGGATGCACTGAAGAAACTAGCTGAAAAAAGTGTCGATCCTCAGGTTGTTATAGAGCAGGAGCGTAAAGCTGCCACTGCATAATTATATAAAAAGAGATACTTAGAGATGGAAGAAGGAAAGGTTTTATCGCAGTCAATACAGCAGAGCGCTGCAGCTTATGTGATTATACACGATAAATTTGGTGAAGCCGTCTCTCCTTTTGATGCTAACGAAACCATGCCGTTTTTCGAGGTTATCGACACATCGTTATGGCCTGAGATCGCACTTTTCATGCGCGATCATCCAAAGCTCCAGTTCAATTATATGGCATGCCTTTCTGGTGTTGATTATCAGGCAGAAGAGAAGGTAGGTATCGTCTGTAATATCGAATCCCTCGGTCAATGCCATCATAAGCTCTCGGTCAAGGTCAAGTGTTCCCGACACGGCGGATCTATTCCAAGTGTTGCCTGTGTATGGCATACCGCAAATTGGCATGAAAGGGAAGCCTACGATATGTTCGGCATGCTCTTTACCGGACACCCGGATATGAGAAGAATTCTCTGCCCTGATGACTGGGAGGGCTATCCTCTCCTTAAGGACTATAAGGTTCAGGAGAGCTATCATGGAATCAAGGTGCCCTACTAACAGTGTTTTCAATAGTCAAAGCAGCACACGTATGCAGGAATTAGATAGAGCTGGAATGGGTTCAGTAAGGGTTACTCGAAAAGGCAACAACGTCGTTGTGCTTGAAAAGGACCTTGCTACCGAGCAGATGATACTCGCCATGGGCCCTCAGCACCCCTCGACCCATGGCGTTCTCAAACTTGAGTGTCTTACCGATGGTGAGGTTATTACCGAAGCTGTACCTTATCTCGGTTACTTGCATCGGTGTTTTGAGAAGTGTTGTGAAAATGTTGATTACCCGGCCATTGTGCCTTATACCGACCGTCTCGACTATCTGGCAGGTATGAACAGCGAATTTGCATACGCCATAGCAGTTGAAAAACTTCTTGATGTCGAAATTCCGCGCCGTGTAGAATTCATCAGGGTTATTGTTGCTGAGATGAACAGGATAGCCTCTCATCTTGTTGCTATCGGCACCTATGGAATTGACCTTGGCGCTTTTACCCCGTTTCTTTTCTGCTTCCGTGACCGTGAAATTATTCTCAGCCTCCTTGAATGGGCCTCCGGCGCTCGAATGCTCTATAACTATATATGGGTTGGCGGACTTGCTTATGATATCCCTTCTGATTTCAACAGGAGAGTCAAAGAGTTCGTTAATTATTTCAGGCCGAAAACCGTTGAACTCTACAAGCTGCTCACCGAAAACGAGATTTTTGTCAAACGTACCCGCGGGATAGGCATCATGCCGGCCGATGTTGCCATTAACTACGGCTGGTCCGGTCCAATGCTTCGCGGTTCCGGGGTCAAATGGGATTTAAGACGCAACGATCCATATTCGATCTATCCAGAGCTGGACTTTGCAGTGCCGGTGCCTGACGGCAAAGTATCCGATGTCGGCGACTGTTTGTCACGCCATCTTGTCCGTGCCCTTGAAATGGAGGAAAGCCTGAAGATTATCGAGCAGTGTATCGACAAAATGCCTTCGGCTGAAGGCTTCAATCCGAGATCTGCTGTTCCAAAGCGTGTTCGTCCAAAAGCCGGTGAAGTCTATGGTCGTGCAGAAAATCCGCGTGGTGAACTTGGTTTTTATATCCAGAGTGATGGAAAATCCACCAAACCCCTTCGCTGCAAAGCACGTTCCTCCTGTTTTGTTAATCTTTCAGCAATGAAAGACCTTTCAAAAGGTCAGTTGATCCCCGATCTTGTCGCCATTATCGGCAGCATCGATATCGTTCTTGGGGAGGTTGACAGATGATTTTAACACCTTTGCCGCACATCAGCATGCCTTTACTTATGGGTAACAGCCTCAATGCATGGTCCGAAGCCCTTGTCGGATTCAATCCAATGGGTTTGCCGCTCGGTCTGGTTATCCTGGCCGCTATTCCCCTTGTTTTCATTGCACTCTATTCGCTGACCTACGGCGTCTACGGTGAACGCAAAATTTCGGCCTTCATGCAGGATCGTCTTGGCCCTATGGAAGTTGGAAAATGGGGTATTCTACAGACAATTGCCGATATTCTGAAGCTTTTGCAAAAAGAGGACATTGTTCCAACGTCAGCCGATAAGTTTCTCTTTGTTATTGGTCCCGGCGTTCTCTTTGTCGGTTCCTTTCTCGCTTATGCAGTGTTGCCTTTCAGTTCAGCCTTTATCGGAGCAAGTCTCAATGTCGGTCTGTTTTTTGCCATCGGCATTGTTGCTATTGAAGTTGTTGGTATTCTCGCCGCCGGTTGGGGTTCAAACAACAAGTGGTCGCTCTACGGTGCTGTCCGCAGCGTTGCTCAAATAGTCAGTTATGAAATACCGGCAGCCATAGCACTTCTTTGCGGCGCAATGATGGCCGGAACGCTTGATATGCAGAAGATCACCATGCTTCAGTCCGGCTCCTATGGATTTGCACACTTCTTTCTTTTTCAGTCACCGATAGCCTGGCTTCCTTTTCTTATCTATTTTATTGCCTCTCTTGCAGAAGTGAACCGAGCCCCATTCGATATTCCCGAGGCTGAATCCGAGCTGGTAGCAGGTTATTTCACCGAATACACAGGTATGAAGTTCGCCGTTATTTTCCTTGCTGAATACGGCAGCATGTTCATGGTTTCCGCTATTATTTCGATAGTTTTCCTTGGAGGCTGGAATTCGCCGCTTCCCGATATTGGATCGTTTGCCCTCAATGCATGGACAAACGGGCCTTTATGGGGTGTATTCTGGATCATCATGAAAGGGTTCTTCTTTATTTTTGTGCAGATGTGGCTGCGCTGGACGCTTCCTCGTTTAAGGGTCGACCAGCTGATGTACCTCTGCTGGAAAGTGTTAACCCCTTTTGCCTTTGTCAGCTTTGTGCTTACGGCCATCTGGGTGATATATGTCCCTTGAGAGAGTTCAACAGTCAATTAGAGGAAAGTCATGACCTATAGATTATGAGTGAGTATTTCAGGAATATAAAAACCGGAGCAGTCACCATTGCGACCGGCATGGGAATCACCCTGAAGCATTTTTTCAATGCTGTTCATCGCAAAGGCGATGCCGGAGTTGATGATGTCGACTATTTCCGTCAGGTTGATGGTCTTGTTACCCTGCAGTATCCGCGGGAGGTTATTCCTACACCTCAAAACGGCCGCTATCGCCTTTACAACAATATCGAGGATTGCATCGGATGTGGCCAGTGTGAAAGGGCATGCCCCATCTCCTGCATAGCCATTGAGACTATCAAAGTTGCACCGGATGATCTGGCACTCTGCGGAAAAACCTCCGACGGCCAGCAGAAAAAATTCTGGGTTCCGGTTTTTGATATCGATGTGGCAAAATGCATGACCTGCGGCATGTGCACAACTGTCTGCCCGACAGAGTGTCTTGTGCATACCCCCGTCAGCGATTTTTCGGAATTTGATCGCAGTAACATGCTCTATCATTTCGGAAACCTCACCCGTCTTGAAGCCCAGGCCAAGCGCAGCAAGCTGGCCGAAATTCAGGCAAAGGCACAGGCTGAAAAGGAAAGAAAGGCTGCAGAAGCTGTGCAGGCAGTTAAAAAGGACGGAGAATAAGCGAACAACTTAATACGCTATAATTATTATGAGTAACCTGACATATACTCTCATTTTTTATATCTTTGCAGCCATTACGGTTTTTTCTGCCGCATTTGTTGTGTTTTCGCGCAATGTCATCTATTCCGCCTTTGCGCTGCTCTTTACTTTTTTCGGCGTAGCAGCTCTTTATGTATTTCTGAGTGCTGATTTCATTGCAGTTACACAGGTTGTGGTTTATGTCGGCGGTATCCTTGTTCTGCTCCTTTTCGGTGTCATGTTTACCAAAAGCATCATGAACACCGAGTTGAAAAGCGATGTTCTGCATATCATTCCCGGCACTCTTATTCTCGCCGGTATACTCTCTGCTTTACTCTATACCTTTTATACCACACATACCTGGAAGCCTTCCGAAATTGAATTGCACGGCAGTATTGTCGAGCGGATTGGCTATGAAACCATGTCGCATTATGTGCTTCCTTTTGAGATGGTCTCCATACTGCTGCTTGCAGCACTTATAGGAGCCGCATTTCTTGCACGCTTCGATAAGTCCGACAATAAAAACTTATAAGTATTAAATAATATGCAACATTTGATTCCCATAGGTCTTAATCACTATCTCACCATATCGGCTTTTCTTCTCGCGTTCGGACTTTTTGCAGTCATGACCCGCAAGAACGCTATTGTTGTGCTTATGGGTGTAGAACTTATCCTTAATGCTGCAAACATCAATTTCCTGGCTTTTTCAAAGTATAACGGAGGAATTGGAGGAGTGATGTTCTCACTTTTTGTTATTGTCATTGCAGCAGCAGAAGCAGCTATTGCCCTCGCTATCGTGATCAATATTTTCAAAATATTCAAAAGCGTCGATATCTCCAGTGTGGATACCATGAAAGAGTAGCGGGCGTATAAAGCATTATAGTTTTTAAATTTATTTCGTGTAAACATCACCAGGAACATGCACAGTTTAATTCAGTTATCAATAGTCGTACTGCTGCTGCCGCTGCTCTCGTTTGTCATTCTTATCTTTTTTAATCGCAGGCTTCCGCGAAGAGGCGATTTTGTCGGGGTGGGAATACTTGGAACAGCATTTGCCATATCGGCCTATATCTTCTGGACGGTTATTGTACAGACTTATGATCCGGCATTCAGGGTTGCATGGGATTTTACCTGGATTGATCTTGGCAAAGTACCCGGAATTGGGCATTTGCAGATAAAGATGGGCATCGTCATCGACAACCTCACAGCCATCATGCTGGCAATGGTTACCCTGATAAGCCTTCTTGTTCATCTCTATTCAACCGGATATATGGCCGGTGACAAAAATTACGGACGCTATTTTGCCTTTCTTGGAATTTTCACCTTCTCCATGCTCGGCATTGTGCTTTCCGACAACCTTTTCTCTATCTATATTTTCTGGGAACTGGTCGGACTATCATCATACCTGCTTATCGGTTTCTTTTTTGAAAAAGACAGTGCAGCCGATGCACAGAAAAAGGCATTTCTTGCCAATCGAGTCGGCGACATCGGCATGTGGCTCGGTATTCTGATACTCTACTCCCAGTTCCACACCTTCAGCTTCGAGCAGATCTATGCCAACCTGGCAGCCGGAAAGTTCGCTATGTCCAATGCATGGCTCACAGCCGCAGGCCTCCTTCTCTTTATGGGCTGCGTCGGTAAATCAGCTCAGTTCCCTCTGCATATCTGGCTTCCGGATGCCATGGAAGGTCCGACTCCGGTTTCAGCCCTTATCCATGCAGCCACTATGGTTGCAGCAGGTGTGTACTTCGTCGCCCGTATTTTTGTCCTCCTGACACCTGATGCGCTCCACGTAATAGCTTTTATCGGCGCATTCACCGCTTTCATGGCTGCAACGATAGCCATTACTCAAAACGACATAAAAAGAGTTCTGGCATACTCTACCGTTTCCCAGCTCGGATACATGGTGCTTGGCCTCGGTGTAGGAGCTTACTCAGCTGCACTTTTCCATCTTGTTACGCACGCATTTTTTAAAGCATGTCTTTTCCTTGGTTCAGGTGCTATTATTCATGCCATGCACCATGAACAGGACATGCGCTGGATGGGTGGACTTCGCAGGCACATGCCCTGGACTTTTGCAACGTTTACCCTCGCCACCCTTGCACTGGCCGGTTTGCCGCTTACCAGCGGATTTATGAGTAAAGATGCCATTCTTGCCGGCGCGATCGGCTTTGCCAATGTTGAAGGAGGCGGCATCTATTATCTTATTCCGGTTCTTGGATTCTTTTCCGCAATGCTTACCGCATTCTATATGGGTCGTCAGATCTGGCTTGTCTTTTTTGGCGAAAGCCGTACCCATCTCAAGCCGGCAGACAACCATCATCATGGCCTCGATGCTCACTCAGCTCACGACGATCATCATGATGACCATGAAGTTCATGAAGTTTCGTGGAACATGAGAGCCCCTCTTGTAATTCTGGCAGTACTCTCCGTCTTTATTGTCTACTCTCCTAACCCACTCGATGGAGCCGAGGGGTGGTTTATGAAGATGATCAAGACACCGGCTACGGTAGTCGGTCCAGCAAACCACAACTGTACTGCGCTTCATGCTGAAACCCCTTCACCGCTGATGGCAGAAGCGTTTCCTGCAGTCGAAACACATGGTGCAACTGATGCTCATGCCGTAACCGGAGGTGAACATGCCGCAGCAACAGGTGAACATGCCTTTGCCGACCCGCGTCAGGCCGAAATTGCCCATGCAGCTCACGCGGCCCATTTTCCGGCAATCTATATTTCAAGCATCATGGTGGTGTTTGGAATCAGCCTGGCAGGCATAGTGTTTGTCTTTAGAATAATCGACCCGGATAAAACAGCCGAGGCCATCAGACCACTCTACCTCTTTTCACTGAATAAGTGGTACTGGGACGAAATCTACCAGTCAACATTCATAAAGGGATCTGTGCTCCTTTCAAAAATACTCTCATGGTTCGACACCAATGTTATTGACGGCATCGTTAACGGCGTAGCAGTTCTTGTCAGGAATCTGGCATTCGCCAACAACAGCTTTGATAAATATGTCGTTGATGGGCTGGTGAACTTTACTGCATTCTCTGTAAACACTACGGGTGCTGTTTTACGTAAACTGCAGACTGGTAAGGTTCAAACCTATGTTGCCTTGCTGCTTGTTGTTCTTTTCGGTTATTTTGTCTTTTATTTTACACGACTGATCTATTAAGAAGGATTTACTTTTAATCTGAAAACTTACAGATACGGAACATGCTGAGTTTAATTGTTTTTCTGCCTATTCTTGCCGGTCTGGTTATTCTTGCCGTGCCTTCATCGCAAAAGCAGATAATCAGAATTGTTTCATTGCTTGCGGCTCTTGCCCAGGGAGTGCTGGCAGTTCTGATCTGGAGAGCTTACGATCCCTCACTGCCTGGAATAACTGCATCGCCGGGAGGGAGTCCCCTCGGTTCGTTCCAGTTTGTTGAAAAGCTGCCGTGGATCAGTCTTAAACTTGGCGGCTTCGGTTCGCTGAACATCGAGTACTTCCTCGGTGTTGACGGAATCTCTGTGACCATGGTCATTCTGACCGCCCTTATTTCAGCAATAGGCGTTCTTTCCAGCTGGACCATCCAGAAACAGGTGAAAGGATATTTTATTCTCTACAACCTGCTTGCTTCGGCCATGATGGGCTGTTTTGTAGCGCTCGATTTCTTCCTTTTCTATGTTTTCTGGGAGCTTATGCTCCTTCCGATGTATTTCCTTATCGGTATCTGGGGAGGTCCGAACCGCGAATATGCCGCCATCAAGTTCTTCCTCTACACTCTGTTCGGCTCAGTTTTCATGCTGCTGGTCATGATCGGACTTTACTTCAGTGTTATTGACCCCGTTACCGGAAACCACACCTTCAGTCTTGTGGCAATGGCAAATCAGGCAAACTATATCAAAAGTGCCATTCTTGGGCCTGATAACGTCATGTGGCGGTTCATAGCATTTGCTGTTCTCTTTGTCGGTTTTGCCATAAAGGTTCCTATGTTCCCTTTCCATACCTGGTTGCCCGATGCTCACGTTGAAGCCCCGACGCCGATCTCGGTTATTCTTGCAGGTGTGCTGTTGAAGCTTGGTACCTATGGTATGATGCGTATCAACTTCCCGCTTTTCCCTGAAGTTTTCCATGCCTCAATGTACGTTATTGGCATTTTCGGTGCCATCAACATTATCTATGGAGCATTCTGTGCTCTTGCACAGCAGGATCTTAAAAAGATGGTTGCATACTCCTCCATCAGTCACATGGGTTATGTTCTCCTCGGTCTTGCCGCCGGCAACAGCGAGGGTATGGTCGGAGCACTCTACCAGATGTTCAACCATGGAACCATCACAGCGATGCTCTTCCTTCTTGTCGGCGTCATCTACGACCGTGCTCATACCAGACAGATCGACAAGTTCGGTGGACTCTCATCTTATATGCCTGTCTATGCGGCCATTGTCACCGTTGCATGGTTTGCTTCACTTGGTCTTCCTGGTTTGAGCGGCTTTATCTCCGAGGCCTTTGTCTTTGTCGGGGCTTTCAGTTCAGTAACGACTCGTTACATCGCCATGGTTTCAGTGCTCGGCATTGTGTTCGGTGCAGCCTACCTGCTTTGGTCGCTGCAGCGGATGTTCCTTGGAAAACGTAAACCCGATGCGGCTTACGATCTTGAGGTCGGTGCTGACGGTCACGAACACATTCATTTCCACGACTGGAAAGGTAAAATTGATCTTGATGCACGCGAACTCACCATGCTTGTACCACTTGTTGTGATTACCATTTTCCTCGGTATCTATCCGATGCCGATTCTTGGCATGATAACAACAAGCGTTAACCGACTTGTAGAAGTACTCACACCCCTGGCGATCAGGTAGAGGTAAATTATTAGGTTTGAATGAGGTAAAAGAATAAACGAAGAGAATTATGTTTGAGCTGCCATCAGGTGCTGAAATTCAAAGTATCATTGCGACTTTAAACGCAAACATTGGATTTTTTATACCTGAAATTTATCTGTCTCTGCTTTTTATGCTTCTGATCGTTATTGATCTTGTTGCAAAAGGCAGGAAAAACAATCTGCTCTCCATATCAACCCTTATAGGGCTTGCGGGCAGCATCTTCTTTATTTACCAGCAGCACCATCTGCCTGCAGGAGAAATCTTCTTCGGGATGTATGTGCTCGACGAATTTGCACTCTTTTTTAAATACTTTTTTGTACTTGCAGGCATGCTTGCCGTTGTCATTACCATGGCTGATGAGCAGTTTGAGAGTGAAGTGAAAAGTATGGGGGAATATTATGCCCTCATCATCGCGATGGTGATCGGTATGATCATGATGGCATCGTCAGCCGATCTGATGATGATTTTCCTTTCGATGGAGCTTGTCAGCTTTTCGGCCTTTATTCTTACCGGCTATTTCAAACGCAACCCCCGTTCGTCCGAAGCCGCATTGAAATATCTTGTCTATGGCGCTGTATCATCAGGCCTCATGGTGTACGGTTTTTCGCTCATCTACGGCCTTACCGCCCAGACCAATCTTATCAGCATATCTTCTGAGTTTTCAATACACGGCTACGATCCTTTGTTGATGATTCTTGCAACACTTCTTATTCTTGCCGGTTTCGGGTACAAAATAGGGGCCGTACCCTTTCATTTCTGGGCGCCCGATGTCTACGAAGGTGCACCAACCCCGATCACAGCCTATCTCTCCGTTGCATCAAAAGCTGCGGGCTTTGCGCTTCTCATGCGCTTTTTCTACATAGCAGTGCCGCATGGCGGACCGGTTTATGAGGATATCCTCGGCATCAACTGGGTGTCTCTCCTCATCCTTCTCTCCGTTGCATCCATGATCTACGGCAACGTCGTCGCGCTCTGGCAGAAAAACGTCAAACGTCTCCTTGCCTACTCCTCCATAGCTCATGCAGGCTACATACTGCTCGGCATCATCGTGATGGATGCATTCGGCACGCAGGCAACCCTCTTCTACCTGCTCTCATATTTCCTCATGAATTTCGGAGCTTTCTATGTTGTTATTCTCATTGCCAACAAAACCGGCAGTGAAAATCTCGAAGACTACCGAGGACTTGGCAAACAAATGCCTCTTGCAGGGGCAGCATTGACAGTCTTTTTGATCTCGCTTGTAGGTCTTCCTCCAACCATCGGTTTTATCGGCAAGCTCATGATTTTTTCAGCATTGCTTGCCAAAGGCTCAATTTATCTCTGGCTGGCACTTATCGGTATCATGACCAGTGTGATATCGCTCTATTATTACATGCTGATTCCTCTCAACATGTATCTTCGCGAATCTCCGGGCTCCGAAGAAAAGAGCATGAATCCAGGCTTGATAGCAAATATTATTATGGCAGTCATGATGTTCCTGACCATATACTTCGGACTCTTTTTCCAGCCCCTTTCAGACTTCGCCAAATATTCATCACCAATGTTCGGCCTGAAACTCAACTGACTCACAGTATCAGGCACTCTACCCTGTATTCCTCCCGCATGTGTCATCCCGGCCAAAGGGAGGGATCTCTACCCGCAACCATAGAAGAGTAAAAATGATACCCCGGATTATCCGGCATCGGAAACGGTTTTTTTATGGTATTTTTAATTAACAATTATTATGTTTATAATTAATTACTTCACAGGAAGACACTAATTGTTTTATTTCGGTATATCCCGTTTTTATCCTAAATTATTTAGCATAATTTGTGTTCTGATAATCTGATATTTATAAAACGGAGGTAAAATGCAAAGCAATCAGTCCTTTGCCGATGTATTCAGGGCCGGGGGAGTAAGCCGCAGGGATTTTCTGAAGTTCTGCTCTCTTACCTCTGTCTATCTCGGTCTCTCTCCCTCAATGGTGCCAAGCATTGTTGAGGCTATGGAAAAAAAATCGAGAACGCCTGTAATATGGCTCCATGGTCAGGAGTGTACCTGTTGTTCAGAATCGTTTATCCGCTCTTCACACCCCACCATTGAAGATATTATCTTCAATCTTATCTCGCTTGATTACGATGACGTTCTCAGTGCAACTGCTGGCCATCAGCTTGAGGATGTTCGTCGCAAGACCATGAAGGATTATAAGGGTAAATACATTCTTGCTGTTGAAGGCAACGCGTCCACAAAAGACGATGGCGTCTATTGCATGGTAGGCGGCGATTCATTCCTCAACACCTTGAAAGAGACAGCGGCTGATGCTGCGGCAGTTATTGCCTGGGGTGCCTGCGCTTCATTCGGCTGCGTACAGAATGCCGATCCCAATCCATCCGGTGCCGTTCCCATATCCGATATTATCAAAGACAAGCCCATTGTCAAAGTTCCAGGTTGTCCACCTATTTCCGAGGTCATGACCGGAGTTGTTACACACTTCCATACCTTCGGTACCCTTCCTGAACTTGACCGTTTTGGTCGTCCCAAAGCATTCTACAACACAAGGATTCATGATAAATGCTATCGCCGTGCATTCTTTGAAGCAGGGATGTTTGTCAGAAGCTTTGATGATGAAGCCACAAGAAAAGGGTGGTGTCTCTACAAGATGGGATGCAAAGGCCCGACCACATATAATTCGTGTTCAAAGATACAGTGGAACGCGGGAACAAGCTTCCCGATCGGTTCCGGTCATCCCTGTATCGGTTGTTCTGAGCCGAATTTCTGGGATAAGGGTCCCTTCTACACCAGGCTTGCCGAAGTGCCATTCCTCGGCAGTGACAGTAATGCCGACAAGATCGGTGTGATTGCCGTTGGCGCAGCAGCAGCTGGTGCAGCCGCTCATGCAGCAGTTACCGCAGTCAAAAAGGCAAAAGCAGGCAGTGAAGATAACGACAAAGCTTAATCCAGGAGTAGCACATGGCTAAAAAAATAGTTGTTGATCCGATACCCCGTATTGAGGGGCATCTAAGAATAGAAGCAAAGCTGAATGACAGTAATGTCATTGAAGATGCCTACAGCAGCGGTACAATGTGGCGTGGTATTGAGGTGATTCTCAAAGGGCGCGATCCGCGTGATGCATGGGCATTTACCGAACGTATCTGCGGTGTCTGTACCACGGTGCATGCTCTTGCTTCAGTCCGCTGTGTTGAGGATGCTCTTGGAATTGACATTCCTCTTAATGCCCGGATCATCCGGAACCTGATGAACGCTACCCAGGTGACACAGGATCACCTTGTGCACTTTTACCATCTTCATGCACTTGACTGGGTTGATGTTGTCAGCGCCCTTAAAGCCGACCCGAAACAGACTTCCGTTATAGCACAGAGCATCTCCCCATGGCCGAAATCGTCCGTTGGGTATTTCAAGGATCTTCAGCAGCGTCTTGTTGGCTTTGTCGAAAGCGGTCAGCTTGGCATTTTCTCCAACGGTTACTGGGGCCATGCAGCCTACAAGCTTCCGCCGGAAGTTAATCTTATTGCTGTTGCGCACTATCTTGAAGCGCTCGATTTTCAGAAAGAGATCGTGAAGATCCAGACTATTTTTGGAGGCAAGAACCCTCACCCAAACTACCTGGTTGGAGGTATGGCCTGCGCTATCGATCCCAATAAAGATACAGCTATCAATATTGAGCGCCTGTCGATGATTAAAAAAATTATCGACGACACTGCAACCTTTATCGATCAGGTCTACATTCCTGATCTGCTTGCCATTGCAGGATACTACAAGGGGTGGCTGCATGGTGGCGGACTTGGTAACTACCTCAGCTACGGAGATTTTCCGGAAACGTCTCTTGCCGATTTCAAAACACTGCTCTGGCCGAGAGGCGCTATTCTCAACAAGGATCTCAAGACCGTTATCGATGTCGATCCGAGGGATGCCGCTCAGGTTACTGAAGAGGTCAGTCACAGCTGGTACACCTACTCAAAAGGTGACGGAAAGGGCCTGCACCCATGGCAGGGAGAGACCACTCCGAAATATACAGGTCCAAAGCCACCGTTTGAACATCTTGATACGGATAAAAAGTACAGCTGGCTCAAGACCCCCCGCTGGAAAAACCACCCCATGGAGGTTGGCCCGCTTGCCCGCGTTCTGGTTGCTTATGCCAAGGGCGATCCTATGATCAAGGATACCGTCGGTCTTGTGCTCTCCACGCTTCAGGTTGGTCCGGAAGCTCTCTTTTCTACGCTTGGCCGTACTGCTGCCAGAGGCATTGAGTGCAAGCAGACAGCAGGGTTCATGCGCCATTACTATGACCAGCTTGTCGCCAATATCAAAACGGGTGATTACCGTACCTTCAACAGCGATCGCTGGGATCCGTCAACTTGGCCTGCAGAGTGCAAGGGATTCGGCTATACTGAAGCCCCGCGCGGTTCTCTCGGTCACTGGATTCACATCAGCGACAGAAAGATCAAGGAGTACCAGATTGTTGTGCCTTCCACCTGGAACGCCTCACCACGGGACGCTAATGGCAATTCAGGAGCTTACGAGTCAGCACTGAAGGGTACGCCCATGATCAATCCCGAACAGCCGCTTGAGATTCTCAGAACGGTGCATTCTTTCGATCCGTGCCTTGCCTGTGCTTCTCATCTGTTCGACATGAACGGTAACGAGATCACATCGGTTAAAATCGTTTAAAAGGAGTCAGATATGGGGAGACTAATTGAAGAAATCTACGTTTGGAGGCTACCTGTAAGGCTTTACCACTGGATTAACGCCTTGTGTACGGTAGCTCTCCTTGTAACCGGTCTGTATATAGCCGCTCCCTTGTTCAACCCGCCGCTTGGAGAGGCGGTCTTTTACAAGGGTATGTCCTGGTGGAGGTATCTGCATTTTGCCGCCGCGTTTATTTTTATCGCCAACTTCCTTTTCCGTTTGTACTGGGCGTTGTTCGGCAGAGATAAATACGGAAGATTCGGCGGTTTCAGGCCATGGTCGCCAGCATGGTGGGGCAAGCCCTTCCTCGAACAGGTTAAATCCTATCTTTTCTTGCGTTCCGATGAACCTAACTATGTGGGGCATAACCCCGTAGCTGCTCTGGCTCACTTTCTGTTCATTTTTTGCGGGTCGAGCTTCATGATCTTTTCCGGGCTTGCCATGTACGGCGAAAACAATCCGGGCGGGTTCAACTCAGTCTGGTTCGGGTGGATGATACCGCTCATGGGCGGGAGTTACACTCTGCATTGGGCGCATCATCTTATGGCATGGATTTTCCCGATTTACTTAATCATGCATCTTTACGCAGTTTTCCGTCACGATGTCGTCGATCGCAGCAGTGTTACCTCTTCGATAGTGACCGGTTACAAACACAAGGTCGAGGAAGAGCCAGTCTGATCAGTGGTGTGCTCTTCTTTTTCATTCATGGAAAACAAGGCCTGTTGCTGGGGTGAAGCGCTCCTGCAATGGGCTTTTTCCTTTCGTTTCAATCAAACAACTTGTATTGTGAAGTATAATCGAATCAATATTATAGGCCTGGGCAACATTCTGTACGGCGACGAGGGATTCGGTGTGGCAGCACTCAACAGTCTGAAGGAATCGTCAGCTTTTCCAGAATCCGTCCACTGTATAGATGGCGGAACTCAGGGAGTCTACCTGCTCGACTTCATCGAGTCGGCAGATGCCGTCATTGTTTTTGACGCACTGATACCCCTCGACTATGATCGTCAGGTCTATGTCTATCGCAACGATGAACTTCCCGACTTTATCCATCGCAAAATGTCCTCACACCAGATGGGATTCAGCGAAATGCTTGGCATAGCCAAGCTGCATGGTAAAATGCCTGAGGAAATTGTCATGATAGGAGCGCCTCCAAAAGATCTCGAACTCAATGTCGGACTAAGCCACGAACTAGCCCTTCTCCTCCCCGAAGCAGTAGAGCGTGCAAAAGAAATTATCAACACCTGGCTGGCAGAAGTATAGCACTTTCCCCATGTCAAACCTATAATCTCACCAAGTGTCATCCCGATAATCTTCCCATGTGTCATCCCATCAATCTTCCCATGTGTCATCCCGACCAAAGGGAGGGATCTCATACTCCCCCCTGGTTCTCAGCACTGTTTTTACGTCTTAATCAGCCGCAGAAATTCATTCCTTGTCGATTGAGAGCTGATGAATTGTCCCGCCATCGCTGAAGTTGTGGTTATGGAATTAAGCTTTTCAACGCCACGCATCACCATGCACATATGTCTGGCCTCAATAACCACCCCGACGCCTTTGGGATTCAGCACATTCTGAATGGCATCCCTGATCTGCTGCGTAAGCCGTTCCTGAACCTGAAGTCGGCGGGCAAAAACCTCTACGACCCTTGCAAGTTTTGAAAGTCCGACAATTTTTCCATCAGGAATATAGGCAACGTGTGCCTTGCCGAAAAAGGGAAGCATGTGATGTTCGCACATGGAAAAAATATCAATATTCTTTACCAGGACCATCTCGTCATAACTTTCGGTAAAGAGAGCATTCTTAAGGAGTTCTTCAGGGTCCTGCCGGTAGCCTTTTGTAAGAAAACGGAGCGATTTGGCAACACGGTCCGGTGTTTTCAGCAGTCCTTCACGCCCGGTGTCTTCACCGATTCCTTCAAGCATGGCCGAAACCGCATCCGAGAGGCCGCTGATAATCAGGGGGTTATTTTCTGATGGCTCTATCAGGCAATCGTCATCATCGCAGCAGCTTCCACGGCCTGAAAGCAAAGCATTACTCGCCGAGATAACGGACGGCATTTTTTCCTGTTTCATATATTTTGACTTCATGGAGAGCAAGCTCCCGTTTATTGATGTTAAGCAGTCGTTGTTCAAGTATATCCCATATCAGCACTGCAAGCACTTCTGTGGTGGGTACGCAATCCTGCAGTTCAGTTACGTCATGGTTCAAATGCCTGTGGTCGAATCTGTTCATGATCTCCTCTTCAAGAATAGCTTTAAGCTCCTTAAGGTCAAACAGAAAACCAGTATCGCGATCAACAATGCCGGAGATGGTAATATCTACCAGATAATTGTGCCCATGTCCATATTTATTGCTGCACTTTCCGTAAATTCCAACATTTTCATGGTCTGACCAGTGTGGATTGAACAGACGATGAGCGGCATTGAACTCTATTTTTCTTGAAACATAGACTTTTCGTGGTTTATGCAAAAGGTCATTCATAACGCTGCATTGAATGTTTTTTCGCTGATCGCTTAATTGTTACAGGTTCAAAATTGCACTCTTTACGTTTCATTCTTCATGTCGTTCAAGTAACCGGTGCCTTAGTTTATAAGTTGCATGATCAGGCATAATTACAGATGCTGATTCCATAACAGGACTTTTTCAAATCCCTATTCCGTTTATCATGCATTCAACTGTAACCTTTCACAAAAAATTGCCGCTTTACGGCACTAACGCCGAAGGTCTGAAAACCCTTTTTGATGCATCTTCGGATCTTTTAGGTCCGGGCGGTTCGGCTGCCTCGCCTATGGATACTGTACTTGAATCCGTTGGCGCATGCTCAATGATGGATATCATCAGCATCCTTAAAAAAATGAGAAAAGTGCTGATTACCCTCGAGGCTGACCTTGAAGCCAAGAGGGCTGAAGAACACCCGAAAGTCTTTACCGCCATACAGATCAGGTACAGTCTTACCAGTCCTGACTGCACGCCTGCCGATTTTGAAAAAGCCGTCCGTCTTTCAATGGAGACTTACTGCAGCGTTGCGGCCATGATCAGAGCATCGGGATGTGTCATAACCTGGTCAACTGAACTTGTGCAGACGTCATGAGAAGATGTTTGCCCTTGTGTTAGTTTTTTTGCTCCTGCTTTCTCATGAATAATCCCAGCAACAGGCCTATACCGAGCAGGAGCACATAAATCATCAGGTGGCCGAGCATTTCAAATTCCTTGATGATTCCGTTAATCTGACTGTGAAAAAAATATCCGGCAAGCAGATAGGCTGACACGTAGAGCCCGACAACCATGAGGTCATAAAGAATGAATACTCTCCATGGCGTTCGGACTGATCCGGCAACAATCGGAGCAAAAAAACGGATGCTTGGCACAAAGGTCATGATAAGCAGGGTAATGCCCGCTTTTGAACGCATTTTTTGAGAGTACCGCTCAATCAAAGGGGTTGCACTTTTTGTTGTAAATCTTGCAATTAAACGATTTCCGCCCCTGCTGAGCCAGAAGGTGGTATTGTCGCCAACCAGAAAAGCCGCAATGGCGACAATAATGGTCAAAGAAGGATCAAGAGTACTGAAGTAGACCGTATAGCCGACCAGGATAAGAATGATCTCTTCCGGTAGAGGAATCAAGACATCCAGAAGTGCCAGCAGAAGAAAAATGCCGAAATAAGAGAGATGCTGAAGATAGTGCATGATCTCTGTTCGCATAACCATGTATTTAAAGCGGTAACGAGTGCGTGCTACTTTTGCAGTGCACGAATTTTGTCAATAACCTCTTTATAGGGATTTTCTGCAAGATCGGTTTCATAATCCGGAAGCGTCACATGTCTGGCTACAATTTCAAGGAGGTGACGATTAAGATGCTGTGCGATTTCAAGCATACGTGATTGATGGTGCTGAAGTTCATAATGGATGAACTTTTCGACATGATGTTTTTTCATTTTCTCAAGAATCAGAGCCATCATCACGGCATCAAGATGCTTTGAAACCTCGCTGAAGTAAAGAAGCGGGAGGTCGTTGGCGTATCCGGTTGCCTGATCAACACCCATTTTACGACAAACACCTGCGGCAATCTGCGGACGGATATACTCAACCATCAGAGGAATCACCATGAAATGGGGGATATACTTGACAATCATGCTGATAGCACTGTAGAGATCTTCAAATCCTTCAGTCTTATGGCTTACCAGAGTACTGGCCCATGAGGCAACCTGCATCTGCTGGTGGGACGGAAGTTGGTGCAGTACCTCCGGCACGGGAAGATTGGTCCAAGCAAGCAGCTGTTCCAGGTCATGTATTTGTGTTTCACTCATGGGAACTATTTCTTCCGGGTTTGAAGGACATCCAAGGTTCATGTTGATCGACCTGCAGTTTATCAAAAAAATTAGAGAACATAAAACCACCATGACTATAAAATCCGTATTTTTCCCGGCGGGCAATACTGTTACATCATTAATCGTAGATTTATCTTAACAGATGAACAAAGCTGCAGCACTTGCTCTTCTTAAAGCTATTCCGGAACCCTTTCTTATTGACGGAGGTTACTCGAATTTCGGGCATAAGTTTTTTATAGCCTCACAAACTGGCCTCGCCACCATTGATTTCCGAGTGTATGACCCGATCCTCGGTCCAATAGAGTACTCGGAGGCCGAGTACATTGAAATCACAGAAATAGCCGAAGCGGGTGGTACCATAGCAGAAAACACAGACCTTGCCCCCGATGAACAGCTGTTTCTCTTTAACAATTGTCAACCCGGTCTGATATACTGGGCCTTCCAGCCCTATGACAAAGCACCCCTCGAAGCTTACGCCTTATCCTCAGATAAGGCTTTAATCGAGCAGAAGTTCCTTGACGAATATATCAACAGCGACATCAAATCCTGGGAAGCTATGGATGAGGCCACACTGGTAAAGTGGGCAAAGCAACTTGAATAATTCCTGTAACACTCCTATAAGTCCTATGTTATCGAAAAGTATTGGATTGGATAAAGTTTCACTGTTACCCTGAGGAGTAGTATATTAAAAGGCTGAAACAGAGTGAATGGAATCCACCCCGCATACTGAGATGCATTGAAGAGAGGGGGCGTATGTATAGTCAGAAAGAAATCGCCCGGATTTTTGCCGGGTTTTTTATTGAGTTTTTATGATGTGAAATCTGGCTGCCGATTATTATAACGCTTTTATATAAAATCAGATAGGATAAGGAAAAGAAAAAGTATGGTACTGTTGACGGTTGAAGGATTAGAAAAAAAATATGGTCTGAAACACTTGTTCGAGGGAGTCTCGTTCGGCATAGATGACCGCGATAAAATTGGTATTATCGGTGCGAACGGCAGTGGAAAGAGCACGCTTTTGAAAATCCTTGCAGGGGTTGAGACTCCTGATAAAGGAAAGGTTATGGTGGCAAACCAGAGAACAATTGCCTATCTGCCCCAGGATTCACCGTTCAATCCTGAGGACACAGTGCTTCAGGCTATTCTGAAGTCGAGCGGTAAGGTCATGGATCTGATCTATGAATATGAGGTGGTCTGCAAGGAGCTTGAAACCAGGCATACCGAGGATCCTTCACTGATTGACCGGATGAGCCATCTTGCACATGAACTTGATGTCTGCGGAGCCTGGGAGCTTGAGTCAAACGCCAGGACGGTGCTCGGCAAGCTTGGGCTTTACGATCTTACGGCTGTCATGGGTACGCTTTCCGGCGGGCAGCGCAAGCGGGTTGCCCTGGCTCATGCGCTTGTTGTGCCGAGTGACGGGCTTATACTCGATGAACCGACCAACCATCTTGATGCCGACAGCGTTGAGTGGCTTGAGAATTATATCAGACGCTATCAGGGTGCCGTGATTCTGATCACTCACGACCGTTATTTTCTTGACCGTGTTGCTACAAGGATGATAGAGATGGATGGCCGTACAGCCGTCACCTATACCGGGGGATATTCGAGCTATCTTGTGCAGAAAGCTGAACAGGAAGAGCAGGCTATAAGAGATGACCGCAAGCGCTCTGCTCTTGTCCGGCAGGAGCTTGACTGGATGAGGGGAGGGTGCAAGGCACGGACCACCAAACAGAAAGCACGTATGATGCGGGCCGAAACGCTTGTGTACGCACCAAAAAAAGAGAAGCAGAAAGAGCTTGAAATCGGCTTCGGAGCAGGCCGTCTGGGCGATAAAATCATGGAATTCCACCAGGTGTCGAAATCCTACGGCGATAAGGTGCTCCTCAACTCCTTTGAATATCATCTGCAGAAGGGTGATCGTATTGGTATTATCGGGCCGAACGGTTCGGGCAAAACCACTCTTTTTGATATGATTACCGGGCGCGTTCAGCCCGACAGCGGCCATATCGAACTTGGCAAAACGGTCAACATCGGTTACTACGATCAGCAGAGTCGGGGGCTTGACGATTCCAAGCGGGTTATCGAGTATATTCAGGAGCATGCCGAGCAGATCAAGACAAAGGATGGCATGGTCTTTTCAGCCTCGAAAATGCTTGAACGCTTTCTTTTTGCCCCATCGACCCAGTACAGCTATATACGTACCCTTTCGGGAGGGGAGCGTCGGAGGCTCTATCTTTTAAAGCAGCTTATTGATTCGCCAAATGTGCTTCTTCTTGATGAGCCGACAAATGATCTTGATATTCCCACGCTCAGGGTGCTCGAAGACTACCTCGATACCTATACAGGGTGCCTGATGGTAGTCAGTCACGACCGGTATTTTCTTGACCGCACTGTTGAGTATATTTTTGCATTTGAGGAGAATGGCACTATCCGCCGTTATCCCGGAAACTACACCCTTTATCTTGAGCTGAAAGCGTCTGAAAAAGGGGAGAATGAAAAGAAACCGGTAAAAAAAGCTTCGGAGGCACCAAAACCGGCGGTGGCTCCTTCAGCAAAGTCCGGTAATCTTACCAGTAAAGAAAAACGTGAACTCGAACAGCTTGAACGCACCATTCAGGAAGCTGAAAACCGGCAGTCGGAAATCGCCGGACGACTCGCATCAGCCGGGAGCGATTTTGAGTTGCAGCAGAAGCTTGGTGCTGAGCTTCAGGGCCTCCAGCAGCAGCTCGATAAACAGATGGCCCGATGGACAAAACTTGCTGAGCAGGCGTAAGGCCGACAGTAATAATATATTTTTGCCATGGAGCAAACAGCAGAAGGTATCCTTAAAAGTCTTGAAGAGTTCTCAGACCCTGAGGCTGCAATTTTTGCTCAAAGATTTTTCAAGACAGGAGCAGGTCAGTACGGCGAAGGGGACCTTTTTCGTGGAATAAGGGTACCTGTTCTGCGAAAGCTTGCCGTGACGCTCGATAATACACCATTACCGGAGGTTATGGTGCTCCTCTCGTCGGCATATCATGAAGACCGGCTGCTTGCTGTTCTGTTGCTGATGCGTCGCTTTAACAGCAGCAGTGAAGCCGATCAGGAGCGGATATACAATCTCTACCTTGCACATACGCACCGTATCAATAACTGGGATCTGGTTGATATTTCTGCAGCACATATCGTCGGTCGCTTTCTCCAATCCCGTGACAGGGCGCCACTCTACAGGCTTGTCAATTCAGAGAGTCTCTGGGAACGCCGGATTGCCATAACAGCAACCTTTCATTTTATCCGGCAGGGTGAGTTCAATGATACCATCGCTTTATCTGAGATTCTGCTTCAGGATAAGGAGGAACTTCTCCATAAAGCAGCAGGCTGGATGCTCAGGGAAGTCGGCAAGCGTGATATGGCGATGCTGGAAAGCTTTTTATTAAAGCATTGCCTTCGTATGCCGAGAGTCATGCTGCGATATGCCATTGAACGGTTTCCTCAAGAGAGACGTCAGCAATACCTTAAAGGTCAGTGTACCTGAAACTCCGGGTGACCGGTCTGCCACAGTCCGAAACTCAGCACATCTGCAAGTGTTTCGAACTCTTTAGTTTTGCTGTTTCCCATGCCATGTCCGGCTTTATCGTCAGCAAAAAAAAGTATTGGTTTTTTTGACGTGTTCGCCTGCTGAAGTCTGGCGGCAAACTTTGCCGGTTGCCAGGCAATCACTCTCGGGTCATTCAACCCGGTCGTTACAAGCGTTGCAGGATAGTTCACATGATCCCTGATGTTGAGGTAGGGATCCATGGCGATAAGCGCTTTGCACTCTTCCTTGTTTTTGACTGTTCCGAACTCAGGGACGTTCACCGGTCCGTTGGGACTCTCTTCACCCCGTAACGGGTTTAACGCGCCGACCTGTGCAATGACGGCTGAAAAGAGGTCCGGCCGTTCCGTCAGGGCCATGCCGACCAGAATTCCCCCCGCACTTGCTCCGTTGATGGCAATTTTACCTGGTCCGGTATACCCCTGTTTCTCAAGATACTCAGCACAGCTGATAAGGTCTTTCCATGTGTTGGGCTTTGTTGTTTTCATTCCCTGGGTGTGCCAGGAATCTCCGCACTCTCCACCTCCACGAACATGGGCAAAAGCCAGAACCCCGCCCTTGTCAGTCCAGAGCAGCATGTCCGGGCTGAAAAACGGGGTGATCGATTTCCCGTATGCTCCGTATCCATAAATGAATGCCGGGTTCAGACCGTTTTTTTTGATGCCTTTATTATAGACGATTGAAAGTGGCACCATAACACCGTCATGTGAGGGTATCATCAGCTCTTCAACTGCAAGGTCGCGGTACTCCGGATATTCAGCAGGTGAGGAGAGTGTTTCCAAACTGAAGGTGTTTTTCGCTGCGTCGAAGCGATATCGCCGAAAGTCGTTGCTCCAACCGGCAATAACAATCCAGATGTCAGGAAAGCGGAATCCCTTTGAAGAGAGGCCGATAGTTCCTGCCTTGAATGGCAGTTCCAGTTCTTTTGCCTTCACATTGCCATACCCGTTCCGGAACAGCCTGGCTTCAACGCCGTTCAGTGATTGGGTATAATAGAGAGCGTTGTTGGTGAGCGTGAATGAAGTCAGCTTTGCTTTTGGATCTTCAGCGACAACAGTTTCGGCATGGAGAATGTCCGGGTTGCTGATCGAAGTTTTTACAACCTTGAACCGGGGTGCATTTTTAGGGGTATAAAGATAGAGCTCATTTTTAGTCACGGCAAAATCGTGAATCTCGTCTTCAGGAGAAAAGAGTTTTTTCCAGGTTATTTTTTGTTTTGACAGCGCTGAGGCCGGGGCATAATAGACAGTCAGCCGAGGGTCAACGTTTGAGACTGTTGCGAAGAGATATCCGCTATGCCTGTCGTAGTCAACGGAAGGGATATCTGCACTTTGTATATGCAGTTCCGGATTTACTGCATTTGAAAAAATTTCGCGGTCTGTTGAGGGATCACTGCCTGTCCTGTGCAGAAAAGTCTTGCTGTCGTACTGGGGATTCTGTCCGGCGTGCATAATTGGCTGCGTGCGGTTGTAAAGAAATGAATGCCCGCCTTTGACCCAGGATGGCGCAGCAAACCTGCAGCGGTCGATTCTTTCAGGATACAGTTTTTTTGATGCAACATCCATTATCAGGATGTTGCTCTCTTCAGAGCCGTTTGCCGATACAGAAATAGCAATGTTCTCGCCATTCTCAGAGGCTGAAACGCCGCTGATGACATACTCTTTTCCGCTGCTCGCAAAATAAGCGCGTGCATCGAACAGAAGGGTCTCTTTTCCCTCGAAGGTATCGCGAAAAAAGAGTTTGCCTGTTTCGTCCGTCGGGGTCTCTTTCAGATAAAAGTAGCGGTTATTGTCAGTAATGGAGAGGTTATAAACTTTTGATGATTTACGACTGTCGAAATCATGCATTTTTTCAAGAAGAGATCTCCGACCGGGGATTCTCTGCAGGATTGATTTTGCCTCATCTGATTGTTCTTTTATCCACAGCTGTACCTTGGGATTTTCAAGACTTTCCAGGGTACGGAACGGGTCTGTCACTTTTGTTCCGAAATATTCTTCCACAACGGATGACTCAGGCGGTGCTGAATGCAGCTTTGTCGGAATATTCTGTTCCGCACTGACTGGTTTAAGGGGAGAGAGAAGAAAAAGGGAGGTGAACGCAAAGAGCGCAAAGAGTGAGTGCCGTAGAATCATAATGTTGGTCAGGCGAAATGAATAAAAGAACATGATATTAAGAATATTCTCATCGATATAAAAAAAGCACGCTCAGGGATTCAGAAAGATTGGATTTTTTAGAGAGAGGCAAGCGTGACTGCGGAGCGGATTTTCTGAAGTACACTCTCCATATCTTCCGGCAATGGCGCTGTAAACGAGAGAGGTTCACGACTTGTTGGCTGATGAAATGAAAGGGTTTCTGCGTGCAGGGCCTGACGCGGCATCAGTTCGAGAAGGTTTTTGACGAAACTTTCGCTTCTGCTGATCGGGAGAGTGCGTAATGCTGCTCCGCCATAGGTTTCATCACCAATGATCTGGTGACCGAGATGCTGCATGTGTGCCCTGATCTGATGAGTCCGGCCTGTGTGCAGTGTCAGCGAGAGAACCGAAAACCAGTGAAGATTTTCGGTGACCAGATAGTCTGTGACTGCCGTTTTACCGTCTTTACCTTCAAAAGGGAAGTTTGCCATAACCTTCCGGTCTTTTTTTGATCGCCCGATATTGGTTGTTATGGTCCCTGACAGAGGTTCAGGAACTCCCCAGACAATCGCTTTGTACATTTTTATAACCTTGCGTTCCGCAAACTGCCGGGCAAGACGGTGGAGCGCAACAGGATTTTTTGCAATAATGATCAGTCCTGAAGTGTTCTTGTCGAGCCGATGAACAATTCCCGGTCGGAGTTCGGATTTGTCAAGCTCTTCTGCCTCTTTGCCGATATGGTGCAGAATGGCGTTTGCAAGTGTGCCAGTCCAGTTGCCGAAAGCCGGGTGCACCACCATACCCGGTTTCTTGTTGATAACCATCAGATCCTCATCCTCATAAATAACAGCAATCGGGATATCTTCCGGAGCGAGCTCAGGTGCTGGCGGGCGAAGAAGGGTGATCTGTATGAGATCACACGATTTGATTCGGTAATTGGATTTGACGGTCTTCTCATTCACCAGCACACGACCCTCCACTATAGCTGTCTGTACCTTGTTGCGTGTTGCATTTTCCACCTGTTGTGTCAGGTACTGGTCGATACGCATCGAGGTCTGCACCCGGCTTACCTGCAGGGTGATTTTTTTCGGCTCAAGAGCAGCTTCCTCCTGTTGCTTCGATTCGTTATTTAGCGGCTGATTTTGCATTTTGTGAAACTTGAATACTGCCAACAGTATATTTACGGCATGGCATACGCCAGTATAACAAAACCATATCATATCTATGCATTCCATGCAACAGTTGTCTGAAGAGCCGGGTACTGCCTTCGATCTGGCCGTCATCGGTTCCGGTCCCGGAGGTTATGAAGCTGCTGTCAGGGCGGCAAAAGCGGGAATGAAGGTTTGTCTTGTCGAAAAAGGGGCATTGGGCGGTGTGTGCATCAATTGGGGATGTATTCCAACAAAGGCACTGTTGCGGAGTGCGGAGGTGTTTGATCTTATTAAGAAAGCGGACTTTTTCGGTCTCAAGGTGCAGCCGGGAACTATCGATCTGGCAGAAGCCGTTAAACGCAGTCGCAATGTTGCACTGAAAATGTCTAAAGGGGTCGCCTTCATGCTTCGCCGGGCAGGCGTTGATGTCAGGCAGGGTGAAGCGGTGTTCAGCACGCCGCACGATCTGGATATTTTTCGTGATGGCGTTCGTGTTGATAGTGTCAGTGCCCGTCATATTATAATCGCATCTGGAGCCCATCCGAGATCGATGCCGGGTCTTGAGCCGGACGGAAACCGAATAATAACGAGCAGGGAAGCGCTTGCCCTGAAGTCAGTTCCGACGTCGATGATTGTTGTCGGTGGCGGTGCTGTCGGCGTTGAAATGGCCTGGTTTTATGCTATGGCAGGAACTTCGGTGACCTTGGTGGAAATGATGCCCCGTTTACTGCCGCTTGAAGACGAAGAGATAGCTGAAGTTCTTAAACGCTCCCTTCAGAAAGCTGGCATCACCGTTGCAACTGGAGCGAAACTGGAGCGCGTCACCGTAGAAGGGGATAGGGTAAGCGCTCATCTTATCGTTGAAGGAAATGACTCCCGACTGCTCATTGCCGACTATCTTCTTGTTGCAGTCGGAGTAAGTGGCAACTGCAGTGGACTTGGTCTTGAACATGCCGGTGTTGAGAGTTCCCGGGGTTTTATTGCGACAGACAGTCTATGCAGAACCTCAGCCGGTCATATTTTTGCCATTGGTGATGTTCGTGGAGGTATGCTCCTTGCTCACAAAGCTTCAGCTGAAGCCGCGATTGCTGTCAAGACCATATCGGGCGCTCCATCCCGTCCGCTTGATGATTCCATGATTCCCCGATGTGTTTATGCCGAACCTTCTGTTGCAAGTATCGGGCTGAGCGAAAAGCAGGCAGAAGATGGTGGCTATACGGTTCATGTTGGCCGTGCTATGTTTGCCTCTTCAGGCAAGGCAAATGCTTACGGACATCTTGAGGGTCTGGTAAAGCTGGTTTTCAGTGCTGCAGATGGCCGGTTGCTTGGAGCTCATGTTGCAGGACACGGAGCGGTCGAGCTTATCGGGGAGCTGACGCTTGCACGCTATCTTGCTGTGACCGCCGACATGCTTGCCGGTACAATGCACGCGCACCCGACCCTTTCTGAAACAATAAAAGAGGCTGCCGAAAATGCTCTTCATGACAAGGCTTCCAACCTGGCAAAAAAACCTCTCTAACTTCTTGGTCAGTTTTGGAAAACCATTTTCTATTGTCTTTCTAAAAGCATAAATTCAATGTCTATTATTGAAAATCTTTAAAACAGTAAGCCTTTTTCGGTGAATGATTTTCAAGGTTCACGGGGTGAAGGTATCAACCAAACGATCAATTATGACTCAGACTGAAACAGCTGCAAAAAAAACTGCTGCAAAGAAAACCAGTGCGGTAAAGGCAAAGGCGGATGCAACGGTTACGACACCCCCGGAACCCATAAAAACAGTAAAGCCTGCTGCTAAAAAGAAGTCAGGTCTTGCTTTTCCATTTACAGCAATTGTAGGTCAGGAGGAAATGAAGCTAAGTCTGATCCTCAATATCATTGATCCGAGGATTGGCGGAGTGCTGGTCATGGGTCACAGGGGTACAGGAAAAAGTACAACTGTCAGAGCACTTGCCGAAGTGCTTCCTTTGATCGACAGGGTGGAAGGCGATACCTATAACCGTACTCTTGAACAGTATCTCGAAGCTGAAGACGGCAAAAAAGGATCCAAGGCGCTCGATCCGAATGCAATAAAGATAGAGAAAATTCCTGTTCCGGTTGTTGACCTGCCGCTTGGCGCTACTGAAGACCGTGTTTGCGGAACCATCGATATCGAACAGGCGCTTACCAGCGGTGTAAAAGCATTTGAGCCGGGTCTTCTTGCCCAGGCAAACCGCGGTTTCCTCTATATTGACGAGGTTAACCTGCTTGACGACCATCTTGTTGACGTTCTTCTCGACGTTGCCGCAAGCGGTAAAAACGTTGTTGAACGCGAAGGTATCAGTATCCGCCACCCGGCCCGTTTCGTCCTTGTCGGCTCCGGAAACCCAGAGGAGGGAGAGCTTCGTCCTCAGCTTCTCGACCGTTTCGGTCTGCATGCGCGTATCATCACTATTCTCGATATCGCAAAAAGAGTTGACATCGTCAAGCGCCGCCGTGAGTTCGATGATGATCCTGATGCCTTTATGAAAAAGTATAACCGCGAACAGCTTAAGCTTCAGAAAAAGATCCAGCAGGCAAAAGATCTCCTTCCCGAAGTTACCATGACCGATGCTGTCCTTACCGATATAGCAAAACTCTGCATGAATCTTGGTATTGATGGTCATCGTGGTGAACTCACCATAACCCGAACCGCTTATGCACACGCCGCTTTCCGCGGTGAGAAGGTTGTGACCATGAAGCATGTCAAAGAGATTGCAGGTCTCTGCCTGCGTCACCGTCTGCGCAAGGATCCCCTTGAAACACTCGATGCCGGGGAGAAAATTGATCGTGAACTCGCTAAAGTCCTCGGAGAAGCAGAAGCAGTATAATGATAGCCTTTACCGATATTGTTGGAATGGATCTGGCCAAGCAGGCACTCATGCTGCTGGCCGTTGATTCTGAACTTGGCGGAGTGGTTATTCCTTCGGCCGTAGGGTCGGGAAAATCGACGATTGCCAGGGCCTTTGCCGATATTCTTCCCAAAGGCACCCCTTTTGTAGAACTTCCCCTGAATGTTACCGAAGATCGATTGATCGGTGGTGTTGATCTGGAGGCAACCCTTGCTACCGGCGTTCGCGTTGTTCAGCACGGTGTGCTCTCTAAGGCGCATGGAGGTGTTCTCTACGTTGACTCTATCAGTCTGCTCGACAGCTCAGCGGTATCGCATATCATGGATGCCATTTCACGCGGCGAGGTTCTTGTCGAGCGTGAAGGCCTCAGTGAGGTGCATCCCGCCAAGTTCATGCTGGTGGGCACCTATGATCCAACCGATGGCGAGGTTCGCATGGGACTGCTCGACAGGATAGGCATTATTGTTCCCTTTACCGCCCAGAACGATTACAGGGCACGCAAGAAAATTGTCAACATGGTACTCGGCACAAGGGATGCTGAGGATACCCGTGACGAGCTGAACATGCTTTCAGGTCTTATCCAGGCCGCCCGTGAGCAGTTGGCGCACGTATCAATCACGAACGAACAGATGCAGGCGCTTATACAGACAGCCATCAGTCTTGGCGTCGAGGGTAACCGCGTCGATATTTTTACTGTCCGTGCCGCATTAGCCAGTGCTGCACTTGCTCAACGCAGCGATGTTGAGGAAGAGGATATGAAACTTGCCATCAAACTGGTGCTTATTCCCCGCGCTACCCGCATGCCTGACAGGGAAGCTGCTTCGGACGATATGCCGCCGCAGGAAGAACCTCCACAGGAGGAAGAGCCCGAAGGTGAGGATGAAGAGGCGCCGGCCGATACTCCGGATGCCGAAGCCGAAGAGGAGCAGAAAGAGACTCCCGACATGATCGAGGAGCTGATGATGGATGCCATCGAAATGGAGCTTCCCGATAATATTCTCAACATCTCGCTTGCATCGAAAAAGAAAACCACCACTGGAAGCCGGGGTGAAGCACTTAACAATTGTCGTGGGCGTTTTGTAAGAGCCCAGCCTGGTGAAATGCGCAACAATAAAGTTGCGCTTATTCCAACTCTTATTTCTGCAGCACCGTGGCAGGAATCCCGCAGGCGTGATAAAAAGATGGCTGGCCGTTCGAAAACAGCTCTTCTTATCACGAAAGATGATGTAAAGGTCAAGCGCTTCCGCGACAAGTCGGGCACGCTCTTTATTTTCATGGTCGATGCTTCAGGTTCCATGGCATTGAATCGGATGCGCCAGGCTAAGGGAGCAGTAGCAAGCCTTCTGCAGAACGCTTATGTTCATCGCGACCAGGTTGCCCTCATCTCGTTCCGTGGAAAGCAGGCACAGGTTCTCCTGCCGCCCTCGCAGAGCGTTGACCGTGCAAAACGTGAACTTGACGTCCTGCCGACCGGAGGGGGAACCCCTCTCGCATCTGCACTCTATCTCGGATGGGAGACCGCCAAGCAGGCGCGTACGAAAGGTATTTCCCAGATCATGTTTGTTCTGATCACAGACGGTCGAGGCAATATCGGCCTGCAGGCTACCTTTGATCCGAATGCTGAAAAAATTCCAAAGGAAGATCTCGATAAGGAGATTGAAGCTCTCTCTCTTTCTATTCAGGCCGATGGCGTTGCTTCTATCGTCATCGATACCCAGATGAACTATCTTTCGAGAGGTGAAGCACCAAAACTTGCCCAGAAACTTGGCGGGAGGTACTTCTACCTGCCGAACGCAAAGGCTGAACAGATTGTGGAAGCAGCATTGAGTTTTTAATGGTTAAAGACCTTTCCGGCACTTTTCGCAGGAAAGGTCAATTGCGGAATTATTTCTCTTCTTTTTACATTAGATGGATATTAACGTTTTTAATAAAAGTTAACCTCTATTTCCTACCTACTTGTTACCATCATGTCTAATCGCCGTAAAATTGTTGCTATTGTTGGACTTGAGCAGTATAACGCCGGTCTCTGGAAAAAAATAAAAGGCCTTCTTTCGAGCGAAGCTGACCTGACACAGTTGAGTGACGTTGATCTTGAAAAACAGAATCCTGAAGCTGCCGCTGCAATTCATGATGCCGACTGTGTGTTCATGAGTATGATCAATTTCAAGGAACAGATCGACTGGTTCAAACTGCAGCTCGAACAATCGACCAACGATAAAACACTTTTTGTCTTTGAGTCAATGCCTGAAGCCATGGCATTAACCAGGGTGGGCAGCTATTCAGTCGGTGATGGAAAGGCGGGGATGCCGGATATGGTGAAAAAAATAGCCAATATGCTGGTGAAAGGGCGCGATGAAGATGCTCTGTATGGTTACATGAAGCTCATGAAAATCATGCGTACCATCTTGCCGCTTGTTCCAAACAAGGCAAAGGATTTCAAGAACTGGCTGCTGGTTTATTCCTACTGGATGCAGCCGACTGCGGATAATATTGCCAACATGTTCCGGCTTATTCTGCGTGAATATTTCAATGAGCGCGTTACTGTAGGGGCAATTGTTGATGTTCCGAATATGGGTCTCTACCATCCTGATGCTCCTGCTTACTTCAAGGATGTCAAGAGTTATAAAAGCTGGCTGAAAAAACGCGGAATTAATATTGACAAGGGCCAGAAAATTGCCCTTTTGTTTTTCCGTAAACACCTGCTCCAGGAAAAAACCTACATCGACAACACAATCCGTACGCTTGAGAAGCGTGGGATCCATCTTTTCCCAGCCTTTGTGACCGGTGTTGAAGGTCATGTGCTCGTCCGGGACTGGCTGATCAAGGAAGAGATTGACCTGCTTGTGAACATGATGGGCTTTGGACTTGTGGGAGGTCCGGCGGGTTCTACCAAACCCGGAACTGCCGCTGAAGCACGTCACGAAATCATGTCAAAACTTGATGTTCCTTACATTGTCGCCCAGCCTCTGCTCACTCAGGGGTTTGAATCCTGGCATGAGCTCGGAGTATCTCCCATGCAGATGACCTTTACCTACGCCATTCCGGAAATGGACGGAGCAATATCTCCGGTTATTCTCGGAGCACTGCAGGACGGCAAGATAGAGACTGTTCAGGAGCGCCTTGACCGGCTTGCCGGTCTTGTGTCACAGTGGCTTCGTCTGCGGGCAACAGCCAACCGTGACAAAAAGGTTGCCTTTATTGTTTACGACTATCCTCCCGGCCTCGGCAAGAAGGCAAGTGCCGCTCTGCTTGATGTTCCCAGAACGCTTTTTGCCGCTTTGCAGAGGCTGAAAAAAGAGGGGTACAATGTCGGCCAGCTTCCTGAAAGTTCCGATGCTCTTTTTAATGCACTTGATAAAGCAACTGATCATCAGATTCAGCAGAATCGTCCCGATGCCCTGAAAGTCAGTTACGACACTTTCAAGCAGCTCACCTCTTCAAGGGAGCGTGAACGCATCGAAGATCGCTGGCAGAAATTTCCGGGAGAAATTGTGCCGATTGGAGATCAGGATGTTTTTGTCGGCGGCATACGATTCGGCAATATCTTTATAGGCGTTCAGCCCCGTATCGGCATGCAGGGTGATCCCATGCGACTTCTGTTCGACAAGGAAAATACGCCTCATCACCAGTATATCGCTTTCTACCGCTGGATAAGCCGTGAGTTCAAGGCACATGCCATGGTGCATGTCGGAATGCATGGATCGGTCGAGTGGATGCCGGGACTTCAGACCGGCCTTACCGGCGACTGCTGGCCGGATGCCCTCCTTGGAGAGGTGCCGCATATCTATATTTATCCGGTCAACAATCCAAGCGAATCGACTATAGCAAAACGACGGGGGCTCGCCACTATGGTATCTCATGTTGTGCCTCCGCTCTCACGAGCTGGTCTTTACAAGGAACTTCCCGCACTCAAGGATCTGCTCGTTGATTTCCGTGAAAGATACCTTACAGTCTCATCTGAAAGTTCGGGGGAAGGTTCGGGTATTGAAGAGGCAATTATGCAGAAAGCCGAACTCCTCAATCTGACAGATGATTGTCCTCGCAGGGAGAGTGAAGGATTCGGGGATTTTGTCAGCAGACTCTACATTTATATTGCAGAGCTTGAGAACCGTCTGATCTCCAATTCACTTCATGTTTTTGGCGAGGCGAGCCCGCTTGAGTCACAGGTCATCACCATCACCGAAACACTCAAGAACCGTGGAGAAGACGGTAAAACCCTGCCCTATATACTGATGACATCGTCGGGGAAAAACGGTCATTATAACAGTTATGAAGATCTGACCACCCTGTCAAGAAAGGGTGATGAAGAGGCTATCCGTCTTCGCGAGTGGGTTGAAAACGCATGCCGTAATTTTGTACAGCAGGTGTTTTTTGACCGGAAAAATGTAGCGCTGGTCTTTTCATCGATAACGGGAGGTACAAAGCTTCCTGCTCAGTATATGTCCTTCATTGATCAGTTGACCCAGGATGGAGCAAAGCTTCTCTATGCTCTTCGCGACAATACCGGCGAAATGGAATCGCTCATGCGGGTTCTTGAGGGGCGCTATATTGCGTCCGGTCCCGGAGGCGATCTTGTTCGTGACGGTATCAATGTGCTTCCTTCAGGTCGAAATATCCACTCCATCGATCCATGGAGAATACCTTCTGTAATGGCTTTCAAAAGGGGAACGCTCATTGCCGACAGCATTGTCAAAAGGCATCTTGAAGAAAATGACGGGCACTATCCTGAAACCGTTGCCCAGGTGCTTTGGGGACTCGATACCATTAAAACCAAAGGTGAGGCGGTAGCTGTCGTTATCAGACTGCTCGGCGGGGAGCCCGCCTATGATGCGTTTGGTAAAATCAGTCACTACAGTCTTGTCCCTCTTGAAAAGCTCGGACGACCTCGTATTGATGTCCTGATGCAGCTCAGTCCGATTTTCCGCGATGCCTTCGGGCTGCTCATGGACCAGCTTGACCGGCTGATCAAGGCGGCGGCGACTGCTGATGAGCCGGTAGAGATGAACTATGTTAAAAAACATGTTGACGAAGCTCTTGCATCGGGAGCGGAGTTCAATAGTGCTACATCCCGTCAGTTTACCCAGGCACCGGGTGCTTACGGTACCTATGTCGATGATATGGTCGAAGACTCTGCATGGGAAACGGAAAACGATCTCGACGACCTTTTCATCCGCCGCAACAGCAGCGCTTACGGTGGCGGGCGAAAAGGAGAGAAAGAGACCGAAATCCTGCAGAAGCTGCTCGGATCAGTAGACCGGGTTGTGCACCAGGTCGATTCAACGGAGTTCGGTATTTCTGACATTGATCACTACTTCTCATCGTCCGGTTCCCTGCAGCTTGCAGCACGACGCCGAAACACGAAGAATGACAATATCAAACTCAACTATGTCGAGTCGTTCACCTCCGACATCAAGGTTGACGATGCAGAAAAATCACTGCGTATCGAATATCGCTCAAAACTGCTCAATCCGAAGTGGTTTGAAGGAATGCTGAAACACGGCCACAGCGGAGCCGGCGAGATCAGCAACAGGGTTACCTACATGCTCGGATGGGATGCTGTAACCAAGAGCGTGGATGACTGGGTCTATAAAAAAACGGCCGAGACCTACGCGCTTGATCCCCAAATGAGAGAGCGTCTTGCAACACTGAACCCGCAGGCAATCAAAAACATTGTAGGCCGTATGCTCGAAGCACACGGCAGAGGCATGTGGAAAGCCGATCAAAACATGATTGATGAGCTGCAGGAAATCTACGCCGATCTCGAAGACCGACTTGAAGGCCTGGTCGACGAATAATAAGAAGTTATAAGTCCTATAGGTCTCATACGACCTATAGGACTCATACGACCTATAGGACTTATAAAAGCCCTCCTCACATCGAAGTCGAATAATTTGGCGCTTCTTTCGTGATCTTCACATCATGCGGGTGGCTCTCTCTCAGTCCGGCTGAAGTTATGCGGACAAACCGGGTATTGACTTTCAGCTCCTCGATATTGGTTACTCCGCAGTATCCCATTGCGGATTTCAATCCACCGATAAGCTGGTAGACCACTTCATAAAGTTTCCCTTTTGCCGGGATTCGGCCCTCGATGCCTTCCGGTACATATTTTTTAGATTCGCTCGTCGCATCCTGGAAATAGCGGTCACTGCTTCCCTCAGGTTCAGACATAGCACCCAGGGATCCCATTCCTCGATACGCTTTGAATTTTCTTCCTTCATAGAGGATTGTTTCGCCGGGACTTTCATCGGTTCCGGCGAAAATGCTTCCGATCATAACGGAATCTGCTCCAGCGGCGAGTGCCTTCGCAATATCGCCACTGTATTTGATGCCGCCGTCGGCAATAATCGGTGTATTGGTTTTGATTGCCTCTTCCGCACAGTTCACGATGGCTGTCAGCTGAGGCATGCCGACACCGGCAACAATACGGGTTGTACAGATGCTTCCTGGTCCTATGCCCACTTTTACACAGTCGGCACCGGCAGCGACAAGGTCTCTGACGGCTTCAGGTGTAGCTACATTACCTGCGATCACCTGAAGTTCAGGATAGAGGCTTTTGATACTCTGAACCATTTCAATAACCGCCTTGCTGTGCCCGTGAGCAGTATCGACGGCTACAACATCCACTCCCGCATGAAAAAGAGCTTTCACTCTTTCAAGTGTATTGCCGCGGATGCCGACTGCAGCGCCGACTCTGAGGTGTCCTTGACTGTCCTTGCAGGCGTTGGGAAACTGTTTGCGTTTCTGAATATCCTTGAACGTAATCAGTCCTTTAAGGTTTCCGTCATTATCGGTAATAAGCAGTTTCTCGATTTTATGGGTAAGCAGAATCTTTTCAGCTTTTTCAAGATCAACATCCTCCCGCGCAGTAATGAGGTTCCTGCTGGTCATGATGTTTGCGATTTTAGCATCAAGTTCCGGTTTGATCCTGAGGTCCCTGTTCGTTACAATGCCTTTAAGCTTCATATCGGTATCATGTTCCGATGTCGGTCGCGCAATGACCGGTATGCCGGAGATAGAGTGACGAAGCATCAGGTCAAGCGCATCCTGCATGGTTGCATCTTCATACAGGGTAAAGGGGTTGCGGATAATGCCGCTTTCATAACGTTTAACCCTTGCAACTTCCCGGGCCTGCACTTCGATGGTAAGGTTCTTGTGGATGATGCCGATGCCTCCGGCACGGGCCAATGCTATGGCAAGTCCTGATTCTGTTACGGTATCCATTGCTGCGCTCACCAATGGTATTTTCAGCGTTATGGTTTTGGTAAGCCGGCTGGCAGTCGTTGTCTCTTTGGGGAGAACACTTGAATATGCAGGGATAAGAAGAACATCATCAAATGTCAGTGCATCATAGAGAATTTTCATAATAGTCCTGGGTGTATGGGATTGCTGCTGAATTAATTTTGCCAATTTACAAAAAGGGAGCTTAGAAAGAGAGTGTCAGGAATAGAATGCTTTTGAAAATCAAAAATAGAGTGTAAATTGCAGACCATTTTATATATGGAGAGGTCGCATAGTTGGTCTAGTGCGCTCGCCTGGAAAGCGGGTAGGGTGTTAAAGCCCTCGAGGGTTCGAATCCCTCCCTCTCCGCCCAAACAAAACAGTGTCATTTCAACCCTCCCTTGTCATCCCGACCAACGGGAGGGATCTATTTGGACTGTCACTCTCTGACTCATATCCCTCAGCACCCGGCACTCCAATCTCAGCACTGTCTCTTGCCTCCCTGCCCACCGCCCACCACCGACTGCCCACCGCCGACTGCAAACTGCCAACTCTGCTCTCAGTCATTTCGAACTGAAAGTGAGAAATCTCTCTTTTCATCCACCGCTAAAAAGCATAAGTGGACTTGCAAAAAAAAGTGGACACCTTAAGAAGCCATTACCCCTTCCCTGAAAACTGGACAGTTTTAAAATCAATTTTCCAGGGAGTTGCGTCAATCCCTGACGCGGCTACAATTCTTGGGTTAAGGTCATATCAGATAAATACACCGCCGGACGCTTCAATACGCTGGGCATTGACCCATCGGCAGTCGTCCGAAACAAGGGCGGCAATGAGATCACCAATGTCGTCCGGAAGGCCGACACGCCCCAATGCCGTTCCGGAAGCAATCAATGAATTAACCTGTTTGTTGTCGCGGACAGCGCCACCGCCGAAGTCGGTTTCTATTGCCCCCGGTGCCAGAACATTAACCGAGATACCCCGGTGACCGAGCTCTTTGGCAAGGTATCTGGTCAGCACTTCAATGGCGCCTTTCATAGACGCATATACGGAATATCCCGGCATGGTAAATCGGGCAAGACCTGAAGATACGTTGAGTATGCGTCCGCCATCGGCCATCAGCGGCACAAGTGCCTGGGTCAGGAAGAAAACGCTTTTCAAGTGAACATTCATAAGAGCATCAAACTGAGCTTCGGTCACATAAGAGAAAGCCGCATGGATGCCCATTCCTGCATTGTTGATAAGGATATCAAAGCGCTCTGAGCCCCATTGTACAAGAGTCTCCCGCACATGGGTGATGAAGGCAGGAATTCCTGAAATGGAGCCGGAATCAAGATGCAGGGCGGTTGCTTGTGCACCCAGTTTGGTGATACTGGAAACGACCTCATCGGCAGCAGCCTTATTCTGTTTATAGGTGATAATCAGATCGGTGTTGCGGGTGGCAAGTTTCAGGGCGGCATTGGCTCCAAGGCCACGGCTGCCGCCGGTTATGATGGCTATTTTACGAGTCATTTCTGTTTCCTTCCACTGTTTGAGTTCTGTTCAACGTTCATGCGTAAAGAACCTTCGGACGAGTCGGGCAGTCGGAGCGGAAGCTTGAGGAGAATGATGATTGCATGAGCATACCGAATATTCCAGCACCTTTTAAGAAAAAACACACAGAGTCATGTCAACGATACACTTCTTTTCGATGAGCCACTCGAATAACCAGGACAGAAACTTCGGCATCCTTAATATTACACAGGACACGATAATCACCAATACGGTAACGCCACAGGCCTGAAAGATCACCCTGTAAAGCCTTCCCACATTGCCGCGGACTTAATGCTACCCTTTTACGTAAATACGCGATGATCCGTTTTGCCTCTTGCCTGTCAATACGGGCCAGTTCTTTTTCAGCTTCTCGGGTTACCTCAATCTTCCAAACCAAGGCGGTGCTCCACTTCGTCTAAACTGGAAATTGGCTCTTCACCACTTCTTACCATTTCTAATACCTTCTCAGCAGAATAGATATCCTCAAGATCATCAAGGTGCTCAAGAATCGCTTCCCGAATGTAAAATGTTTTGGTTCTGCCGGTTCTTTTTGCAAGAGAATCAAGCCGCTGCCCGATACTTTTCGGAATACGAATACCTATTATTTGATCTGCGTTTTCCATAGTTTCCTCTCATTATGATCTGTTCCTCACCAGTTGTTAAACATGTTATACATTTTTATTCTGGCATCAAAAATAGAAGTTCCGGACATTGTGTTTCAGTGAAATTCACTTCCCTGATAATTTCCCTGTTAGCAGTGACTTTGGGGCCTCAGAGATGTTATCGAAGGGCTACCATCACCGCCCAAACACAATAAGCCCGCTACTCGCAGGCTTATTTGTTGCCTCAATTATTTCTTCATCTTTTCTGCCAACTGCCCCTGCTAACTGTCACTTCAGACCTCCTCTATTTGCATGCTCCGGTTCTTCGGTGCAGTTATTACTTTGCTTTCCAGGTAAGTATTTCCCCCACAGCCATTTCTCGAAATGTTGGTTGTTGTCCATTCTTTTTAAGTGCAGCCAATTCCTTTGCAAATTGTTCAGGTGTGCCTTTAAGCAGTGGGTTTGAGCCAAAATGCATCGGCACGGCAATACCGGGATTGACCAATTTCGTGGCCAGAGCTGCCCGTTGCGGTCCCATGGTGAAATGCCCGCCGATACAGACCAGCATGATATCAATCTTGTTCAGTGAACCGATCAGTGCCATATCTGAAAAAACATCCGTATCTCCGGTGTGGTAAATGGTTGGTCCTCCATTGATGGAGACAACAAAACCACCGGGTGATCCGCCGTAAACTATTTTTCCAGGCAATGGACTTCCCTCAGCACCCTCAACGATTGAACTATGTACGGCAGGAACAAAGAGAATCCGCACCTCTCCATCCAATAGATTTAATTCTCCACCAGGGAAGGCCATGTAGCTACGCTCGGCTTGTTTCTCGGGAAAACCACCATATTGCACAAGTGCCCTACCCAGGTCAAAGTTAGCAACCAGCTTAGCCCCTGTTTTTTTTGCAATTTCCAAGGCATTACCAATATGATCACTATGTCCGTGGGTAATCATAATCAAATCTGCTTTGTTTAGCGCTGCGAGATCTACTGCGCTGTTTTTATTGAGCGGGTTAGTGATCCATGGATCGATTAACAGTACCTTCCCGGACGGTGTCGTAATCTTGAATGCAGATTGACCGTACCATTTTAGCTCTGTGGGCGATGTTGCGAAGACATGGACTGGTAAGACCATAAATATGGAGAACGTCATACAATGAACCAGCCATACTAACTTTTTCATTGGATACCTCCTGATATTTTATCAATTGATGAGCAGTACTTTCCTTTATCGAAGTTAATTTCCAGCTTTCAGGCTGTCAGTCACAGCACTCTTGAAGTCCTTCAAAATTTTACATGTCGGCACATCTTTTTCACCAACCACAATACACACCCAGTTTGTTCATATATCACGACCAGCAGTTCTATTGCTTTTCGGTATTAATTCCTGCAAGATTTAAAAAAGATATTCCAGTCAAGGCCGGGCGGGAATTGCCTCAACCTCTCTCTTCACTACATTCGGCACACCAACTGCTCCAGTGTAAAATACCACAAGACTTACGGTTTCACTCCCGGAATTATATCCGTTATGCAGGGTATTCATCACTTCAACAATCGCATCACCCTTTTTAAATATATAGGTTTGCCCGCCTTTAATTTCGACGTTAAGCGTTCCTTCAAGCATGTAAGCATAAACCGGCACAGGATGCTGGTGCCATCCGGTTGAACCACCCGGAGGAATACGAACGACCAGAACCGTTATTTCCGGGTGATCCGTTTGAAGATATTTGAGCGGAGTGCCGTTACTTGTGACAGATGAAACAAGAACCTTGCTCACCTCAACATTTTTGTAGTCTTGTGCCCATCCAGATGTGTTCAGTATCAGTAACATGACAACAATGAAAAGACCATAAACCTTTTTCATGAGAGAGCGATTAATGGTTAAAATCCGCTAGAGGTAAATACACTATGGTGCTGTAAGAAATCCTTTACCCCAATAAAATAGCCAACTGATCACTTCACGCAAAGCTGTTTCTGGTTCAAAAAGGGTACTGTCAAGTGCTTCTTCCGCAAGCTTTTGACAGGCCTTTGTTATGTTCCCCTTGTCATCATCACCGACTGAAGGTTTTAATTCCCCGATGCTTTGCTGCGGGGCAGTTAATTTTTGGGAATTTATTTATAAAGTATATATTATATAGGTGTTGATAGGTCTTTTTTGTAATTAAAATATACTTTATTTATAAAATAAAAGGAGATGCAATCATGTCACTGACACTTTTTAAAAGGGATCCGTTGAAGCTCTTTGAAGACGTTTTTAATGAAAACGTTTCACCGTTTTTTTCATCTCTGGTAACTCCATCTTTCAAGGTTGATATAGCTGAGGATGATAGTGCCATTTTTATTGAGGCGGATATGCCCGGTATCAAAAAAGAGGATATCAAGGTTTCTATGGAAGATGATGTGCTTTCTATCAGTGCGGAAAGAACCCAGAGTGAGGAAGAAAAGAACAAAGGATACCACCGTGTCGAACGTTCATGGGGATGTCTTAGCAGGAGCTTTACTGTAGGAGAAAATGTTGATGCTGATAAAATCGAAGCAGCCTACGACAACGGCGTTCTTAAAATCAAGGTGCCGAAAATCGAGCCTCATCCAAAAACAGGAAAAGAAATTACAGTCAAATAGAAGTGGACGTCCCAAGTTGTTATGGTGAACGTCTATTGTGCTGAAGTATTTCGTAACCTTATAACCATCAAAGATCCATGTCAAACAAATCATCAAAAAAAGCAAAAAAAGAAGCCGAATCAGAACAGACGCAAGAGCAGCGTGAAGAGCAAATAAGGCTTGCCGCATATTACCGATGGGAAGCAAAGGGAAAAAACCTCTGGTCGGATAAGGATGACTGGTTTGAAGCTGAAGATTCCATTGTTGAGGATTATAAAGACTGAAGTCAATTTCTCAAAGATAAGCTGAGCTAATGAAGGAAGGTGAAACCATGAAAAACCATAAACTTGTATTGAGAAGCCTTTTTGTTCCGGGTTTACTTTTTATCGGTGCATGCTGTGGCGGGAAAACAGTCGTTGAAGCCCCTAAACCTTTGCCGCCTCCACCGCCAGTTACATCTCAGCTCGGTGATATATTTTTTGACTTTGATCGATCAGACCTCCGTACGGATGCACGAGAACAACTGCAAACCAATTACCATTGGTTAGAGGAACATCCTTCGAGAAAAGTAAACATCGAAGGAAATTGTGACGAAAGAGGAACCAGTGAATATAACATGGCCCTTGGAGAAAGCAGAGCCAATAGTGCCAGGGATTTCCTTATGCATATGGGCATTGTTTCTGATCGACTTAATACCGTCAGCTATGGGAAGGAAAAACCGTTTGCTGCAGGTCACAACGAAGAGGCATGGGCTCAGAACAGAAGAGATCACTTTGTGGCTCAATAGGGCTGTCTGATCTCATCATAACATATAATTGGCAAGTGTATGTTTTATGAACTTAATCAGAATTCATTATGCAAAAGGACAGAGTATTTCAAGGTGACGTCATACCTGCAGATATGCTTTCAGTTCCTGCATATGCGGCTGATTAGAACCGGGGAACACTGACAACCACAGGCGGCATTAACAGATAGGGGTTCTGTCAACTTTTATCTGTTAATGCCGGTTAAGGCTGGGCAAATGTTGGAATGGATGAAAGGGCAGTAAGGGGCTGGTGTATCCGTACCCTAACTCTGTTGTATCACCTGATCTTAAGAGATGAGAGCGAAACGGTTATTCTTCAGGTTTCTTTTTCAGGATATCCTGGATGATTTGACTCAATGCCGTCATTGAAAAAGGCTTTTCGATAAAGTTTGTCGCCCGATCACCAGCAAGGTGCTTGCCTATATAGTCAGCCGTGAAGCCCGACATATAGAGTACATGAAGTTTCGGACAAATCGCTGCAATTTTATTGAAGAGATCTCTGCCGTTCATCTCAGGCATAATTACATCGGTCACAAGCAGGTCTATTTTTGCTTTATATTTCTTTGCACGCTCAATAGCCTTAAGAGGGCTTGAAGCTGCAAGTACAATGAATCCTTGATGTTCAAGCATTTTTCTGCAGAGCTGCAGAATATCCGGTTGATCTTCAACCAGCAGGATCGTGCCGTTACCATGTTGCAATCCCTGCTCCTCAATGACACCTTCTATGGGTTGCGTCTGTTTCCGCTGTAATGGCAGATAAATAATTATCCTGGTACCTTTGCCCTTTTCACTCTCTATGCCAATAAAGCCGTTGCCTTGTTTGACAGAACCATAGACCGTTGCAAGACCCATGTCAGAGCCTTTGCCAACTGCCTTGGTCGTAAAAAATGGCTCAAGAATATGAGGCAGAAGCTGTTCATCGATGCCGTGTCCGTTATCGGTGATGCTCAGCGTTATATAATCGCCCGGTCTTAGACAGGTGTTCCCGGCATTGATTTTGGCATTGTCAACATGAATTGTATTGGTTTCGATAGTGATGGTACCGGTGTCCGAAATAGCATCGCGGGCATTGACACAAACGTTGGTTAGAATCCGGATGATCTGCGATGGGTCGAGCTTGACAAGTGCCTTCTTAACGTTGGGTAACCATATGAGCATGATGTTTTCACCAATCAATCGTCTCAGAATGGGGAGCATCTCCTCAACCGAGGAATTCAGGTCAATAATCCGGGCCGACACCGTCTGCCTCCGGGCAAATCCTAGAAGTTGCCCCGTCAATTCTGCTGAGTGGTTTGCAGCTTTCTGTATTGCCTTCAGATCCTCATACGAGCTGTCATGATGCTGAAGAGCCAGTTCGGTATGGCCGAGAATCACCTGCAGCATATTGTTGAAGTCATGGGCAATGCCACCGGCAAGCTGGCCAACCACCTGCATTTTCTGTGCCTGAAAAAGCCGCTCGTGCAGACCTTCTTTCTCCACTTCCAAGAGCTTGCGATGCGTGATATCCTGTATGATGCCGGACATACGAATCGCATTGCCTGATGTATCAAACTGATATCCCCCAACCGCCCAAATCCATCGAACCTCACCATCCGTATGCCGGATCCTGCACTCAATATTCCAGTCAGCGAGTTTCTCAACTGCGTTCTTGAACTGATTCTCCACCATGGCACGATCGTCTGGAATAATGTGATCCAGAAATATTTCGTATGTCCAGTGGGGACGAAGCGACTCGTAGCCAAAAATACGCTCATGCTCAAGCGAACGACGCACAACGTGGTCACTCAAATCAAGTTCCCACCAGCCTATATGTCTTATTGCAAGAGCCGCCTGAAATCCCTCGATACTTTTCATCAGTTTTTCACGCTCAATCTCTATCTCCTTGCGCTCGGTAATGTCAATATTTGTGCCGATATATCGAGCGACCTTCCCTTTTTCATCAAATAACGGCATTCCGCGCCCCATCAGCCAGTGCACTGTGCCATCAAGGTGAATAACACGATACTCAACGTTCATAGGACTTGCATTTTTTGCCGCATTCAAAACATTCCGGACGGCCTCAATCCTGTCATCAGGATATATGGAACGTCGCCAGAGTTCATGGGATGGTTTTTCCGTACCTCGTTCTAATCCATATAACTCCCATATTTCGTCTGACCATATATTTGCCCCGGTTTTCATATCCCATTCCCAGACACCTGCATGTGACGCTTCCAAGGCCTGGGTAAAGCGCTGCTGCTTTTCAAGAAACATATTCTCTATCTGCTTGCGTTCAGTAATATCAATACTTGTGCCGAGATAGCGATTAACCTTGCCTTTTTCGTCGAATAACGGCTTTCCGCGCACCATCAACCAGCGAACAGCTCCGTCAGATAGATTGATGCGATACTCTACAGCTATTACTGACTCTCTGTTTACAGCATCCGTAACGTCTTTGAAAACTCTTTCTCTGTCAAGAGGGTGTACGGAACTTTGCCAAAGTTCATGGGATGGCTTGTTATCACCTCGTTCCAACCCATACAATTCCCACGTCTCGTCCGACCATATATTCTCGTTTGTCTCTAATACTACCTCCCAGACACAGGCATGAGTCGCTTCCAAGGCTTGAGTAAAGCGTTTATGTTTTTCTATCAGCTGAAATTCAGCATGCTTTCGCTCGGTGATGTCGTGAAGAGCCAAGTAAAGCAGGGGGGTTTGCTCAATGGTAATGGTACCACTGTATACTTCCACATCACGTAGAGAGCCGTCAGCAAGGCGATGGCGAAAAAGGAAGAAATTGCGGTTTTCTGTGCTTGCCAGTTGCATTTCTGCCTGAATTTCTTGATCAGTCAACTGATCGATCTGCTTGATGTTCATCCGGCACAGTTCTTCTTGCGTCCATCCATAAAAACTGGCCGCTGCGGGATTGGCATCAACGATGGTGCCATCTTGCTGATCAATAATGAGCATCGCAGTATGGCTGTTCTGAAACAGGCTCCGGTAACGAGATTCACTTTGACGCCGCTCTTCTTCAGCCAGTTCACGTGCCTTACGTGTTCGCAGCATCGTAATGCCGTATGCCAGATTTTGAGCAAGTGCCGTGAGGAGATTGAATTCTTCTGTATCAAAAGCGTCGGGGTGATCGGAATACATTGTTATTACGCCAAAAACCGCATTGCCATCTCTAAGAGGAACGCTCAGCACAGATGCGTAACCACGCAAAATTGCATTTTTATGCCATGGTTTGAAAAGAGGGTCGGTCAAAATATTTCGAGAGGCAGACGGTATGCCGGTACGGATAGCTGTACCGGTCGGGCCATGACCATGTTCCACATCAGCCCAGGAGATTATTGCTGTTTGAAGATAACCATTTTCGAACCCTGCCTGAGCAACCGGACGTACGTTTTTTTCTTTATCATGTTCTGCATAGCCGACCCAAGCCATTCGGTAGCCTCCGGTTTTAACCATGATGCTGCATATTGTATCAAGCAGCTCTCTCTCATCAGTGCAATGAATCAGCGCCTGATTGCACTCGTTGATTGCCCGAAGTGCACGAGTCATCCGTTGGAGTTCATTATCCCTTTGTTTTTGCTCACTGATATCGGAGAGAATAATACGAAACCCATAATCGGTATCGCGCATTGCAGCATCAATCCGGAGAGTACGGAGTGAAAGAGCGGATTGAGTATGAGAATTTTCTGTTTTACCTGCCACCGGGCGAACCTCAATGCTTCCTGGCACTCTTTCGGTGAACACTTGTTTGAGCAGTGCATCAACTACTGCATAATCTTCGGGAATAACAAAAGCTTTGAAGTACACACCTTGTAACCGGGAGTGCGCAACTCCAAGCATGCTTGAAGCGGTGAGGTTAGCCTCAAGTATCCTGCTGTCACGATCCAGTGAGAGATAGCCAAGCGGTGCAAAGTCAAAAAACTCAGCATACCTGACAACACTTTTTTTCAGCTCACTCCCTGACTTAAGCAGTTCGTCCTGCTGTCTTTCAAGATCTATCTGATGAACGGAGAGTTCATTGTTTAACCTGAGTATTTCCTCAGATGAAGTTGAATAATCAAGGGTACTCGATTGATTGAACTTCAGGTGCTCTTCGGCAAGAGTTTTCAACTTTGCTGTAGTGGCAGAGTTATTGCTTTGCTGCTTTTTTGCCATGGAGATACTGGCTTGTTCATGTAAAAAATAACAATACAAACTAACAGGATACGTAGGACTCTACTAATCCGCACTTTCTTTTTTTTTCTCTATGAATGTACTAATAAGTTCCCTGAATTGCATTTTCCACCGGTTTCAGTCTGGCGGAGCAGCCAGCATTTGCAAATTGGTTTGCTGCCTTATTCCATTTTGCGATCATATTGAAACGTAATGGCAGGTCCAGGCTATTTAGTTTGGCAGCTTCTGCCAGTACCTCTGGGGGCTTGTTTTAAACTCCATTATCTTGACCTGATTGTTTATATTGGCATTGATAGCGCAAAACACCAACAAAGTGATACTTGGCAGTTACACTCGAAACACACACACAATCCACTATCCTATAAAAATGCAAGACATAGCCTGCTACACAACACTTTTTGCCCCTGTTATCTTTTTTTTGTGTGGAGTAATTATGGTTCTTTTCATCAATAAATTCATTGGGAAGGGGATCAGGCCAACTGATACAAAACCAGAATAAGGGAGCAATCGGAAGTTTTTTCAGCAACAATCTTACCATGCAAAGCTGTGTCAAACGAAACAATCGATGATGTCACCGGCGGCATCATCAATTGTTTCGTTTGACATGTTTTTGTATGCTTGATGGTTAAAAAAAGTCCTTTAGAGTTAACTTGTAATCAAAGACGAAAACAGACATTATGAATGTCTTGGATTAAGCAACTTTTTCGGAAGTAAGATCGTCGTTGCAACTGCCGTGAAGACTTGTTCCGGTATAGGAAATAAATAAATATCTTAAAAGCAGTTGCTTGACTGAGGTGAAACTCTCTGAACTTCCAGTTTCATATCTCAAGAGATCCCGAAGGGTTAAGATCTGATGCAGCCGGAGCCTGGAGTTTCAACATTGCTCCAAACTTCTTTGTGTAAGCGAAACGCTGACTCGGAATTTATCAACCCCGGCTTCAGCAATTCTTTCCACCCGTTTTTTTTCAATTCAGTGTGCTGGAATTGCCACCATGTCTGCACGACCCGTGCTGCATTTTCAGCGATCTGGTCTATCTTTTTAGCATCGAAACAGCCGACAGCTGCATCGTAATAACCAAGGGTGTCGGCTGAACCCTGAGAGATGGTGACTGCATAGACATTATAACCCGGAAGGAATGTTGCGTAATAAGATTCAGGCCATGAAAATCCAGGCTGAGAATCATCCCAGTTAATATCAAGGAGATGAATTGGAAAAATAAGATTGTTTCGCATGGCAACAGGACAATGCCAGGTTTTACGTCCAATAAATGTTGATCCGTCTTCCCTGATTGAGATACCCTTAGGAAGCCTGCCCTGAACCGAAGAAAGTACAATTTCTGCAACTTTGTTTGAATCAGCAAGGCCTTCCTTTGCCGGAACTGTCAGGCAGTGCTTTATCCAGCGCTCAATGACCTCCTGATCATCCCTTGTATAGAGGGAGGGTATTATCATAGAATCTTGAAAAATCATATTGCAACCTTTTTTTTAACCTGATTAATACGCCGAAGTTGATAATAATACGAGAATAAAAAACGTTATAAGCCTGTAACGACTCTTTCTGAATCGACCATTATGATTGCAGTCCAATATCTGAGGATACTCCCTCTGTGTATTTATCCACAACCATTTGAAGCTCATCCTTCGTGCAATCGAAACCGCTTGAAAGAATTATCTCCATGCGCCCCATCATATTCCTGGTAGTTATAACCTTATTACTGAAGGGTTTATCTGCCTTAAGCCGTTTAAACAACTCTTTCGACTCAGCTATACACATGTTTTTGTCGTGTGATGTTCATTCATGTTTCAACTTTAATTCCGGTTGAAAATCAACAGCTCCCTGTTATACTCCCGATGAAAAACCCATTGTCTGGCATTGCCTTTTGTTTCAGCTTGTTCAACTCCTCTTGTTGCTGAAATTCAGCAGCACCACTACTGTCTGCAGCAAATCTTGCAATTTCAGCTCTTGGATATGTCATAAAGGTCATAGGCGACAGACACGCTGAAAGCGATTTTTCTGTTCAGCAGATTGAAGAGCATAAGATTTCTCGATTTCATGAGCATATTTAAACCCCACTCACCCTGTTACTATATTATAAAAATTATTTTATTTCTTATAATGTTTTACTGGCATTCAATTGTTAAAATAATATTTTCTTATAATTTCTTATTTGATGACAGGATACGGTAATTTTTTACGTCATCGACATGAGCATGAATTAATAGGTGAATTTCGTATCTTTCTTTAAAACTTTAGGTTAGAAATAAATATCAATGAGATTATCTTAGATTTATATACACAGTTCTATAAAATTCTAAGATGCAGTAAATTTTAAGTAACTGAATATTTTTTCATTTCTCAAGGCTGAATTAGCCGCCACTTGTGTGGAAAGTATATTAGTATTTCTTAAAAAGAGATAACCCGCTGCTTGCGGTGGGGAGTTTCATTTCGACTCAATCAATATGACCTGTACCTGTAACCAATTAAATTTATTTGATTTATGTTTTGATAGTAATGATAATTTTTATAAAAAAAACGTTTTGATCTGGGCAAATCACCTTGGCGACCTGAGCATGTCTACTCCCTGCAAAATTGTTTGAAAAAACCCCTATAGCAGCCTGTCGGACTATTACGATGCTATTTTTTCAAGAAGAAATAATGGCGTAAAATATTAGAAGTCTTTACCCATTGGGGAGAAGAATACGGAAGATTGGTTGAAGTGTTTGTTGACGGAACATGGTGGACTATGGTTGATTATCTCAGGCCGACCAAAGAAATTGAAGAGCGGTTCAAGGATTAAAAAGGTGTAGGTTATGTCTCAGGAGCTATTGGAAGCACTGATTGATAGAATGAAAGGAGATACTGCGTTTCGTGCTGAATTGATGGCGAAAGAGAATGTGCAGGAACGCCTGGAGCTTATTTTTTCTGAAGTGTTATGCTGCGCAGTGGAAGAAATGCGTAATACCGAATGGAATGCAAAACCAGGCAAGGCAATTGAGAGACGGTTCAAGGATTGAACGGAAAGTTCTATGCTGCAATGTAACAATTATAGCCGGGAAAAAGCCCTTCATACTCCAACTGCCTGAATGCTGCATCATATGCAAGAGGTTTCTACCTTTTTCACCTTTTTCCAAACCTCGCGACGCAGCCGCAAAGCCAGATCAGCATTAATCAAACCGGATTTCAATACGTTATACCACGCCCACTGGCTCCACGTCCTGTTCTGAAAATTCCACCATGCCTGTATTGATCTGGCAGCTTTTTCAGCGATCTCTTCGGCCTTGTCAACCTTGAAACAGCCAATAGCTAAATCGAAATAATCATAGGAGTCGCTTGAATTCTGCGAGAAAGTTACAGCATAGACATCAAAACCGGGAAGAAGCGTCGCATAATAGGTTTCAGGCCATAACAACTCCGGAAAAGAATCGTCTGCCCAGTTAATTTCAAAAAGATGGATTGGGTTGAGTAAGACGTTTCGCTTGCGAAGAGAACAATCCCAGTATTTCCGATCAGAATCTTTTGAGCCATCTTCTCTGATTGTGATGCATTGAGGAAGCTGTTCCTGAATTGAATAGAGTGCAATCTCAGCGACTTTGTTTGAATCGACAAGATCATCCCTTTCAGGATAAAGTGGCGAGTGCTCTATCCACCATTCTATGGCAGCCTGTTCTTCCCCTGTATAGAGGGAGGGTATCATCATATTCTCTGGAAGATTCATAGTATTATTACCTTGTTTTAGGTTACAGGCAGCGACCTGCAGCGACCTTTATATTTTATCAAAATTACAAAAATTATTTTTTTAATAAAATCCTTATAAGACATTCCTCGCGATTATTCATTTGAGATTCCGCATGAAGATCTGAGAGGTTCCTATCCTGACGGGTATGTATTTCGCGGATGCACTCCAAAAATGAGTGACTATTTTGCAGCATATAATTGCAGTATTATGAGAACAGGGGCCGAAGCAGTTCTGGATTTGCAGGGAACTCATAGAGAGAAAAAAACGGTTATAAGCTCTTTTGTCAGAGGAAAAAAGCAGGGAGTTGTCGAAGAGATTGTATTGAATGATTTAAATCCTGTCTGGATTGCAAATTTGGGATTGGTGTTTAAGTTTTCACGGAATCCTTATGAAAATGAAATCGGAACGTACCCATCAGCAATCTGGAGATTATATGATGTTAATTGAAGCAGCAAAAAAGTACCCTGAACCATGAGAGGTTTTAAGAGGAATGTTGTATTTGAGACCATCCTTTTTGAGACGCAGACGATGAACCAGCGCATCAAGGGAGCGATTGCCTTTTTCATTATCCTCATAATCAAGGGCATGCAACAGATCCTGACGTTGGATTATCGTCTCGGGCGATATCGCCAGCCGTTCAATCAGATCAAATTCCTTCGAGGTAAGTTTTATCTCTTCTCCTGCTGGTGAACATAACGTCCCCTTATTGCGTATCAACGTCCATTGCGTCTGTTTTTTCTCTATGGCCGGTTCAACTGCCGGCTTCGAGAGCGGTAGAGATAGGTTCGCATCAAGACGACCGAGAATACTGTAACTTGATGCCGACAATTCTGAAAAGTCTATCGGTTTAACCAGATAGATATCCGCCCCGGCATTATAGGCATGTACTTTGCTTTCCAGTGATGACTGCGCAGTGAGCATAATAATGCGCATATCGGTATTGTTGCGGATATATTCGGCCAGCACCAGTCCGTTCTGGTCCGGCAGTCCGATATCGAGAATTGCGAGATCATATTGGTGCAAAGATATGCTCTTATAGAATGCAAGTGCTGATTCCACACCGGTAACGTCAAGACCCTTCAGCTCAAGGTATTCCACCATGCTTTCACGAAAATCTTTATCGTCCTCAACAACGATCACTTTTCTGCTGTCAGACATAGGAAAGCTGAATTGTTTTATTATAAAACCTTATAGTAATATAACCAGAATTACATCCGAATCCCGGCAGATAACCGCCCCTCGACTTGAAAAAGCACAGTCAGCCTGCCGTATGAACAAGAGGCAGGTGAATGGTTGCCTCAACGCCTGATGCGAAGCCTTCAAGGCGGACCTTCCCATTATGCCGTTCAATGATATTCTTAACCATCCATAACCCGATACCTGCACCACTGGTATTCATAGAGTTATGGCCGCGCTGGTACTTTTCAAATACTGACTCAGCATCACCCTTTGTAATCGGTATGCCCTGGTTACGGATACGAATGACCGCTTCATCCCCTTCCTTGCAGCAATCCAGTTCGATCGTTGAGCCCGGGGGAGAATATTTACGAGCATTATCAATGAGATTGAATATGGCCAATTTGAGCTGTGAGGGATCTCCTAAAATATCACACGCTTCAAGGTGTGAGGAATACTGAATAAATCGATCAGGCCACAAGGCAAGGAAAGATTCTACCTGTGAAGCAATGACAGAAACAAGCTCAACAACCTTCAATGGCACGACCGTCCTGGACTCCAAAAAGCGGCTTTCATGCATCGATTCTTCCATAACTTCAACAAGGCGGTCGATAGCTCGGCGTATTTTTTGCATTTCCACCGGGTTCTCACAACTGCGATTTTTATTTTTCAGCTCGATGAGGTCAAGGTTACCGCGGATAATAGCAAGAGGGGTACGGTATTCATGCGAAATCATATGTAAAAAACTGTTCAGACGCTTCACCTCATCTTTAAGCTGCTTCGTGCGAACAGCTACAGTCTGCTCCAGCCTCTCTATGCTTACCTGTTGAAGTTTCTGTACAGTGATATCCATTGACAACATCAGAATACAGATTATGTCGCCAACAGTTATTTGCTCTCCAGACATAATTGTCTGGACTTTCTTTCCGGATTTATTCCGGAACTGCATGGGTTTGTTTACAATTTTCCCATGTTCATTGATTGCAGCTAAATTACTTTCATAATCTTCGTTTTGTAAATACAGGCCAAGGTCTTTTATACTGCGTCCTACGACTTCTTCTTTTGTATATCCGAAGATGCGCTCCCACGATTTATTGACATCTATTAGTGTACCGTCCAGTAAATTCCCTATGGATATAGCAAAAGGTGAATAATCAAAGATCGTTCTGAATTTGCGTTCATTTTCAATGATTGCAGTCTGAATCCGTTTTTGTTCGGTGATGTCACGCGCTGTCACAACTGCTCCGATTATCTTACCTTCATGATTGCGAATCGGAGAGAAATTGTAGCTTCCTACCCAGGTTTCGCCAGAATCTTTTCGATGCAAGGTATATTCAACACCCGAGATATCATCGCCCCGGAGTGCTCTTGGAACCGGCCACTGTTCAAACGGAGCGGGTTCACCGTTAGTCATGAATACATCAAGTATGGATAGGTGGACGTTGAGACTTTTTAAGCAGTCCTGCTTGTCTTTGAATCTGTGAAACCTTGCAAAAGCAGAGTTGAATTCGATGAACTTTCCCTCAACATCAGAAATGAAAACAGAATCGTTCATGCTCTCTAATGCTGCATGCAGTATCGCTCTGCTTGTTATAACCTCTTGATCTGCCTTTTTATGTAAGGTTATATCCCGGACAACACCGACAATATGGTTTGATTCACCCTGCATTCCACGCTTGAAAGCACCGGCAGCCCAAATCCAGCGCAACTCTCCGTTTGCAGCGCGAATTCGGAACTCGTAAGAATACGTCTCCTGTTTTTCTATTATGTTGCTGAGAAGTTCCTTTACTTTGACGCGATCTTCAGGTATGACGTGATCATAAAACTTCTCAAGTGTCCAGTCAGGTGGCATTGTCTCGTAGCCGAAAATATGGGCATGTTCAAGCGTTCGCAATGTTGAGCCATTCTGAAGATTCAAATCCCATACACCGACATGACTGTTTTCAAGCACAAAATCCAGCCGTTCCCTGCTCATTCTATACCCTTCTTCTATCTCTTTCCTTTCTGTTATATCAATACTTGTCCCGATATACCGATCAGCTTTTCCCGTCTTGTCATAGAAGGGTTTCCCGCGTGACATCAGCCAGTGGACAGAACCGTCGGCATACAGGATGCGATATTCGATATTAAGATCGGTTTCATTGTCGGCTGCTGTGGAAATGGCCTCGACTGTCTTCTGCCGGTCATCGGGATGTATGGTACTTCTCCAGAGATCGAAGGTTGCTCTTCTGCCGTTCTTTTCCAGCCCGTATAACAGCCATGTTTCGTCCGACCAGATATTTTCTCCTGTTTTCAGCTGCCACTCCCAGACACCGGCACGAGCAGCATTCAATGCCATTGCAAGTCTTGTCTTACTGTCAGTCAGATCGTTCAGCAACTCCCTTCGGGTTGTAATATCAGTGACGGTACCGATGTAGCATTTCAATCGCCCGTCACTATCGTATTTTGGCTGCCCCTGACACCTCAGCCAGTGGATGGAGCCATCCTTATGGCAAACGCGGTATTCAATATGTATTTCGACCTCTTTGTTTGCTGACTCCATGACCTTCTCGAACATCAAATCCCGGTCCTCCGGATGTATGTTGCTTTCACAAAGCCGGTGCGTGTGAGGAAGGCTGTTTTTTTCCAAATCGTATAATTTCCAGATATTATCCGTCCAGATAACCCTGTCTTCGGTAACATCCCACTCCCAGACGCCAGCGCTGGTAGCTTCCAATGCGAAAATCAACCTCTCTTTGTTATCAATAAGCTCCGTCTCTATCTGCTTTCGCTTGGTAATGTCGATGATCGCTCCGATATAACGCGTCACTTTTCCTTCAGCATCACGCAATGGCATGCCTCGTGATGTGAGCCAGTGAACGGAACCATCAGGATGACATGTGCGATATTCCAGAGACGCCGCAATTCCTTTGCTGACAGCATCGCGAATGATCCAGGATGCCATCTCCCGGTCATCGGGGTGAATGGTATCTACACAGAGCTGGTTGTTCAAAGGGACGCTGTTCACCTGCAAACCGTATAATCCCCATACCTGTTCTGACCAGTTCAGTGTATCGGTTTTAACATCCCACTCCCAGATGCCGGTATGAGAGGCCTCCATTGCATAATTGTATCTCAGTTTACTCTCACTGAGCTCAAGCTCAATTTTTTTGCGCTCGGTGATATCGATAACGGTTCCGATATAGTTTTTTGACGTTTCCTCTTCGTTATGTAACAGTTTTCCACGGGACATAAGCCAGTGAACGGAGCCATCGGGGTAACAAACACGATACTCGTAATTCAGGTCACTATTGTTCCTGATAGCTTCGGACAGGGTTAGGCGTGTCATCTCACGGTCATCAGGATAGATAGTACTTACCCAGATCTGGAATGTTGGTTTTTCATTGCTCAGCTCCAAACCGTGCAGAGACCATACCTCTTTTGACCAGATAAGAATATCGGTTTCCAGGTTCCACTCCCAGACACCTGCATGTGCGGCTTCCAATGCAAAGTTTAACCTTTCCTTGCTGTATATAAGCTCTGTCTCTTTATGTTTGCGTTCGCTTATGTCAATCCCGATTGATACGACGCAGGGTTTGCCCTCGATAACTATCCGCCTCGTTTGGGTCATCATCCATGAGTATTGATGGCTTCCATGAAGTTGTACTCTTGTTTCAGTGCAATCTTCAATACCGGAAGTAAGCGTATTATTGAATTTCTCCCTGAGAAGAACCATGTCTTCAGGACAAAAGAACTTGGCGGGATCAACTTGTGGCTGCCCATCTTCATTTTTGCCGAAAAGCATATCACGGGCGTACTGATTCGAGGAAATTATATGCAAATCTGCATCCAGTATAACAGCGGAACAGGGGATCGAATCGACAAGAGCTGTTTTAAGTGTACGCTCTTTTTGCAATTCCTTGTGAATACGTTTTTGCTCGGCAATATTCTGTATGGTAATGAGCAGTCTGGTAATTTCACCTCCCTTCGACAGTACCGGACTCATGGTAACTTTCCTGACATCCCTTTCATCTGCAAAAACGACGCGTTTTCCGGTGCGGAGAATTTCTTCACTCTTCTCGCTGTGGTAAGCTGCAAGTTCCGGCAATTGCAGCACGTTTTTGATCAGATCATAAACATTGGCACCGATGCACTCCTGAGGTTGCAAACCGAATTGTGAGGCAAACAGGGTGTTGGTATTGAGTATAACACCTTTAGGATCTATGAGATAAACCGCATCAGGAAGAGATTCAAGTATCGCGGAAGCCGTATCGTCGGCCCGGTTTTCTGCTGAATGGATATTTTTCATAAGCACCGGTATTGGGGAAGATCAGTTAACGTCCCTCGTTCATACTAATGACTTACAAGTTATAGAGAATCCTCAATTATAAAAATATCAAGCCGGATGAGCAATGCTGCACCCGGGCGGTGACAATAACACAGCTTAAAGCATGAAAAAAAGGCAAAACAACCACATGTGCAGACATTGCCAATCCTGTAATACCATTTGAAGGAAATCAAAAAGCACCTTACACTCTATGGCGTAAAGTGCTTCCCGCCAAAAATCACAAAAAGGCACTTACTTTTTCGGTGCAATTGCTGTTGATACGTTTTGAACCGTTTGGCTTAAAGTATTGAACACATTGCCTGTAAACTCTTGAGCAGCTTTGCCTAATGGCTCAACAGCTGCAGTGACTGATTGAATACCATTAGTGACCAGTTCAACTTGTTGCTGACCCAGTTTTCCGACAAGTTCCACTAGATTGTTTACTGCTGCCGAGATGTCGTTTGCTGTTTCGTTTGCCATGTCTGTTATTGTTTTGGTTAATAAATATTACAAATGTTATACAAGAAACGAAGATATCTCCTGTCACTGTATGAGGGAAGAGATTTCCCTGCTTATAGAAACCGGGACAATTTGCCTGGTTTGAAAAAAATCAAAATGGAATAAGGTAATGCATGTTGTTATGAAACAGCATTTTAAGTAACGACCAGTAATAGATAAGAAAACATCCGAAAGACACTGCAAAGAAGAGTGAAAAGCCAAGACCAACTATTTTCTTATCCAGCACCCTACGCTGTTGAAATTTTTGCATTATGATTCCTTTATTGAAGTTGATGTTGGTTGATTTTGTAATGCATCCTCAACTGCTGCCTTTTGTAAATACTGGTTTATTGATCTATATATCAAGCCTTTATGAGTCTATCTGTTGCCCCTCATGCATTTCCTGTAACTGCCAGCGTGAATACCCCCGGTGAGATCGCACAACTTCTCGAATAGGGTGAAGTTCACGCTATTACTGTGTTCTGATAGGTTCTGCAAAATCTGTTATAATGATAATCAGTGGACTCAGGTATAGGCTCCGTAATACTTGTCAGATCTTTATTTTTTTCTTATATATACTATAGGTATTAAATATTCTTACAAGCTCCAAAAAAATATTTTTCCCACCTTGTCTCTTTCGTTGTAACAATTTTTTACACTTATTGCAGAATTCAGGGTATGCAGACCTTACCATCAGACGCACTCTTTTTACCGCTTGATCCTGTCTCCGATTTTTCAGAGGAACTTCTTCTTCAGCTTGCCGCTCAGCAGAAATCGCGAAAGAAATGGCTGTTGATACAACCGGTCAGCAACACCAGCATGATGGTTGATTCCGGAACGGTAAGCATGCCTCTCAACCTGATCATGGTTGCAACCCTGGTCGGTAAGCTTTTTGATGTCACCTTTATTGACGAACGGCTTGGCGACAAAATACCCGACGATTTTTCCGGATTTGACGTCGTTGCCATCACGTCACGAACGCTCAATGCCTCCAAGGCATACCGGATTGGCGATGCCGCTCTCGCTCAGGGAAAAACAGTGATTCTTGGAGGCGTTCATCCCACCATGCTTCATGAAGAGGCCTCAGGGCACTGTACCAGCGTCGTTTACGGTGAAATAGAATCGATATGGACAGAACTTGCCACAGATATTTTGAAAGAAAAGATGCGAAGCGTTTACAGGGCAAAAGAGCTTAAGCCGATGAGTGCCATGCTCCATCCTGATTTCAGCTATGCCCTTTCATCAAAAAATGCCAGAAAATACAGTTCGCTGATCCCGCTTCTTGCAACGAAAGGATGCCCTGTAGGATGCAACTTCTGTACGACGCCGACGGTCTACGGAAAAAGCTACCGCTACAGGGAGCTTGATCTGGTCCTTGATGAAATGCGTTATCATCAGCAGAGAGTCGGCAAAGAGAAGGTCAATTTCTCCTTCATGGACGACAATATCAGTTTTCGTCCGAAGTATTTCATGACCCTGCTTGAGGAGATGGCAAAACTTGGCGTACACTGGAATGCCAATATTTCGATGAACTTTCTCGATAAACCCGAGGTTGCCGAACTGGCCGGTCGTTCAGGATGCGACCTGCTCAGCATCGGGTTTGAGTCTCTCAATCCGGAGACGATCAAAAGCGTTCAAAAGGGCTCAAACAGGCTTGGCAGCTATGAAACTGTAGTAAGCAATCTGCATAAGAACGGTATTGCCATCCAGGGATACTTCATGTTCGGTTTTGATAATGACACGGAGGAAAGCTTCCAGCTCACCTACGACTTTATCATGAAAAACAGGATCGAGTTTCCGGTCTTTTCGTTAGTGACGCCATTCCCCGGAACACCATATTTCGATGAAATGAAACCCCGCATACGCCACTTTGACTGGGACAAGTACGACACCTACCATTATATGTTTGAGCCGAAAAAAATGAGCGGTGACAAAATGCTTGAAAACTTTGTCAAGCTTCAACGAGAAGTCTATAAAGGCCGTGCGATTATGCAGCGTATGAAAGGTAAACCGCTGAACTGGATCTGGCTTGCCAACTACGCCATGAACCGCTTTACCTGCAAACTCCAACCAGAAAGCTTCCACTGATAATGGTCAATGGCGTTCGAGGCCCTCGGCATGGAGCCGAAAATCAGACACGTGCCTATATGGCTTCGGCGACATCGACCTTTTCGTGATGGGCCTTGTCAACAAACCCCTGAGAAACATCTTGTCCTTCGCTCTGTCTGTCAGCCGCATAAACAACGTTGCCCCGGCAATCGGCACGAGACATCTCAAGGATTTTTTCCATGAACTTGCGACCAAAGGCGGTTAGTGCTCTTGCGGAACTGCTTCATTTCAAATCCAGTTCTATTACCAATGATTTAAGATTATGGATGACGATAAACCTGAAGATCTAAGAACAGCCCTCCTCCGGTAGTCATCGTTCATGAGTGCTGACATAGAACATGTGCAACAAAGGGTATTCTCAACTTATCGAAAATAAGGAAGGAAGATTATCGTAGACGAACCGATTTAAAATCCAGATACCATTTGACCCGGGCCGGAGCTGCGATTGACGCATTGTGTTGGTATAATCCTGCCCGAACTTGAGTGTCCATTGTCTGATGGCTTCATAGGTGACAATCACCCCTCGATAAGCAAGCATTTCTTCTCTATCACGAAAGCTAAAGCTGAAGCGGAAGTATGGCAACACTGCATGACGGATGACCTTGGCTGGATAGTGGTGGCAGTGTGAGGGTTCGGGTTCTTTTCCATAGCTGAACCTTTCTGGACTATATCCTTTCTTATTCTGAAAAGCCAAAATTGGCAGAACTCTTTTCGTAACAAACAATGATGTTATTTTAAGGGACGTGAGCCCAAGTAAAGGGAATAAACTTCATTGAAAAGGGATCTGCTTCAATACTGGTTTATATATTGGCGCCTATTGAACAGCAAAGGCAACAAAAAATTTGGCGAGCTTCGTAAAAAGTATTAAAACAATAACGCAAGTTAAAAATAGAGAGCCGCATTGTTTAATGATGTGAATTCCACAACCAAATGGTTCCCTGATTCTGGCTTACTTTTACATACACATAGCGGATTATTGTACAAGCAACTGAAGCCCACAGAACAAGATATCAGGTTTATAGTATCTTGCGATCATTTATCTGCTTCATGATGCTCATGCTGCGGTAGGTGTCTTTCGAGCCAGCCTGCAGCCTAGAGATGATTTCACGAACACGAATAAGATAGTTCCTGAAGTTCATGTTGTTTCCAATGTCTGGGTACGATGCCGCCTTTGCCACGAATGCTGAAAGGCTTGATACCTGCATTGAGGCAAGAAGTAGATTCCTGTAATACCATCGCAGAGCAAAGGTTTTTTCATTTTTATCCTCGGGAGCAAACAATCTTGGCAACCAGAGTACCCGGCTGTGCTCATCGCCGTAAATGACGTCGCCTTGCTTGGTGTTTTGCATGTCGATCGTATGGTCGGCCAGTTTGGAAAAGCAGACCTCATTCCATTTGTAGTTCCATGTGACCAACGCATCGAGTGTCTTGTGCACTTGGTCATTCTGCTGGACGGGTTGCAGGAGAAGGTCGGGATCACCGGCATCAATCGCAGCTATTAAAAAGGGGCCTTCGTTGATTCCGTCTTGAACCTTCATCATTTGGCAAAGCTCGTTTAGCAATTCGTCTGCAAGCGACTTGAGGGTGGTCACGGGATTGCTTTTGTACTGAAACACAGAGTCGAACCGGACGGCTCGAGCCAAACCGACAGCCTCTTCGTTGTCGACACAGTTAACAATGTTGAACGTGGTAATCAGCGCGGCACCGTGCCGATAGAGGTAACCTTCGAATGAATAAGTGGTTGATTGTTTCCAGGAATCACAGGGAACCAGCTTGACATTCTGGTTAAGGGAGACACGGAACGGAATGATGAGATTGGCACAGAGATTGGATATCTTGCCAATCGTATCCGAAGAGATAGAGGGATAACCATCCAGAGGGTCATTGCCCTGTAAGTAATATCTCCAGAACCAGTTGTATTTTTTACCCTTGCTTTCGTCATTCCAGGGAAGCTTAACCGGCAGTTTATTTTCACTGTAGAGCGTCCTGATTGTGTCTTTGAAGTCGCTGACCCTGAGGGGATAAGGGAAGGAGGACGAGTCGTTTCCTGTTGCCTTCACAACTGGTTCGAAGAGACGAAACGAGGTACGAATCCAAATAAAAGAGATACGTAACTTTTTGATTTTCATTTGAAGTTTAACGGATTTTTGTTTAACATTTAAACGACTTCGGTGGGTAATTACCCATTCACGAGAGTCGCCACTATCTTGGCATCATCCATTCAAGATGTATTCTCGTCCGACTGCGGATTCTTCGGAATCCGCTTTTTTTGGTCACTACGACGACTGGAAAGGGTAAAACACGCTCTGCTCTTTCTGAATATCCTCTAATTTATCTTCTTTTACCAACATCGGCTTTTTTATAGTTATTATGTTATCATCTGAGTACCATTCGATTTTTTGAATTAATGAGCCTTTTTCTTTAGACGATCTGCCGCTTATGAAATCATCGAGAAAGTCAGCAAGGGTAATATCTTTAATCTTTTCATTGAATTTGTCGTATAGTTTATCGTCTTCTTTATTGAACAGTACCTTGACAAATGGGATGAGCCATACAGAATCGTCTTCTGCATTTTCTTTTGGTATCTGAAATCCTTTGAGATTGGGTGGGTCTTGCAACGTTGCGATCTTGAACCATGACGTACTCTGGGGTCTGAAATGCACGACCTTTGGCAAAAGGGTTTCTGGAATATCAAGCGGACTGATTTTCCATCGGTTCTTTAGTATCATCAGATAGGCACCGAGCCATCCTGTGGCTGATATGAGAAGGCCTGTGAACAACGAAAACGTCCACATCATGGTAATATCCATAAAGCCGTACCCAAAAAGAAAGTTTCTACTTCCGAACGTGGTGAAGCTCATATAAATCGGATATAACACCCAAACCATGGCGAGCGAAAAGGTTATCGCCACGACCCAGAACCTGAGATCGTCTTTCTTGGCGTTGCTGAGCCATTCCGGATAACTCTTTTTATAAGGTTCAGGTACGATCCAGGGCCAAGTCAAGCCTGCCGCGATCAGTATGATGAAACCTGGAAGAACCAGAAAGGTAACCGCGTTCTGCAATGCTCCGAGAATCTCGTTTTCCCCAAATGCATTAACCTTAAACTCATGCGAGATCGGTATGCTGGTACTGAGTGATTTCCCTTGTTTTCCTTTTGCCAGGAACACGTTGAACAATAGCATATGTTTGCCGGGACGAAGCTGGTTTTGAGCTTCTACATAAATGCCATATGTGCCTGAGGAGCCAGGAATAATCGGGATGCTGTCCGGATAAAGCAGAGAATTCTTTGTGCTTGGCTGAGTCTTGCTAGTGTCATTGTAAGGAGGAGTCAGGAAAAACGCCCTCGGATATGCTGGTCGGATGTGCAGAAATTCAGGGTATTCTGCAATATCGATTTTCTTGACCGTGATGAGGGAATCAGAACGGTTTTTAACGATGATGTAGATGAAGCCAGGGCGGTAATCGCTGATTTCATTCATCGACGACAGGATCGAGACATCGGCAACAAGTGCCTCCGTTTTGCTTGTACTGGAATCCTCTTCTTTGCTTTTTCCGGAATCCGCAGCATTGGCATTACCGACAGGAAGGCTTCCCAAAGTCAGCATGACCCACAACCTGACTATCACAAATTTCCTCACAAGATAGCCCTCCATAGATTTAAACTGCTTTACGGCAATAGATTCGAGCTATTCAATCGTGTATTCATGTAGGTTGAAGAGCATTCCCAATAACTTGACAGTGCCGTGTTGATTGATCTGAACATTAGGGATATCACGGACACATCCCCCTAAATTGGCGTAATAATATCCACCCGGCAGCATATTCAGGAAATAATAAAAGCAGAGCATTCGAAAATTTGTTACCACCAAAACCCCTTGAGTTGAACATCCGTGAGTTGAACAACTTTTCAGTTTCTTATGTTTCTCACGGTAAACCAAATTTATCAAGAGACTATTCTGTAGCTGTGGATCCACAAGAAAAATCAATAACAATATATATACTGCAATGGTCACAATATCATGTAGCCGATTTGATTCAAACGTTTAAATGGTTGGACATAGAAATAAAGATGTCTATCTTGGTAGCGCAGAGCACACATTATTACAAACCAAGCAGTTTGTTGAGTTGATGTTTGATAAAAAAGAATTTAATTACTATGCGGCCTAACCTTGGAATACCCATTTCACTTAAAAAAATATTTGCGCTGTTGGATAGGCGTTCTTTGAATTTCTTTCGTAAGTTTTCTGGTACATCTGTTAACTTAAGTTTGCTGCCGTTTAACTTCTCTAATATTGGATGTATTTCCATCCATGGTTCTGATTTGACTTTTTGGTTGTTTCCGGGATAATGCGGAAACCATGATTTACCCGGTCCTTTAATGAATTCTTGAGCTTTCTTTCTGCCAACATCGTAATCGTGATCTCGATAAGACTGGTCAAAGAAACCAAGGAATGCTGTAAGCTTACCCCCAGCAAGATCATCGTCTTCAGCTGTAATACCGAATATTTTCATATCATCCTTTTCACCGAGATCGGCAGCTTTTTCTAATACCAAAATAATATCAATAAAGATATTAGCCGCTGAAAGGCCACAGTTTTGAGTGAGATCAGAATATTCTTTCTTATACTGAATCCGCAGCCTGTTTTGTTCTTCAGTTTGTTTTGCTTGCGATTTTTGATCGTCACCAAAAAGAAGAGGAAGCAAATTAGTCGATAGATTCTGGAGTTGGGTTGAGTTGATTTTATTAGCGATTATTGCATCGCTTAAACCTTTTGCACGTTGATCCAGAATCTTGATTTGATCGTTAACTTGTTCTGCTGTTATCCAATCATGAAATCGAGCTTGATGATAGATGGCGGGAATAATAGCTTTAGCAGTATTAAAAAAATCGGCATTTTTTTCGTTGAAATTAGGATTTGAATGACCTTTAAGGCTTTGTGGGGATACAAAAAGATAAAATCGTTCATCGTGTAAGGAATGGGTAGGATCTAATTTATCAACTAAATCTTTAGCCATTCCAAGAGGCTCGTTTTCAAATACCCCACCGTCTGTATAGGTAAAGGTTTGTTTTGACTCTTTAAAAATGCCATTAGGAATAGGATGTATAGATTTCGATTTGTTTTCAGACTCCTTAAACTGACGATTTAAATCTTTAACCCTGAAAGCGAATGGAAATGCACCACAGGAGACGGCGGCATTCCGGATATCAACCCAAACATCACCCGGTTTGCCTGAGTCAAAAATTTTTATCATTCTATCCTGAAAGCGAGTATAACAAAAATATCCGCCAGTAATAAGGGAACGAACATAATCCACACCATTCAAGTTACTAAGAGCCAGACCTAGCCATAAGGTATCAGCAGCCGCGGAGTGTTTTTTTGGTTGTTTACCGGTACCAGCATAACAGTCATCGACGTGTTTTTTAGATATGTCGTCAATAAGGTTAGAAGATAGAATTGAATGCGTCGGATCGTCGCCTTTTTGAAAATTGATTAATTTGTCGAAACTTACATCCTGAACCCAAGCATGATAAAAGGAGTTGTCGTAGGGTTCATCGAGCGATGATGCCTCAAAGAGTAATTTCTGCGCCGCTATGGTAGCGGACATCCCTCCTGCGGAGGCACCAACTAATACATCTATCTCAATTTTTTTGCTTTCATCTTGCTCGATAGTATTATGATGTTTAATTGTACGGATGATTTCGTATAATACCCCGGCTTCATAGCTTCCGAGCGATACAGCACCCGCTATGGTTATTGCAAGCTTTTTGGCCATAAGTTCTCTTTTTTTTGAAAAAGTACCTCCATGTAGCTCTGCTGCGTGTTATTATCTCATTTTCATCGATTTGCTTAGGAAGTAGAAAGCCGAGAGCTATTAATTGTATAAGGTTGGATGGGACACCAATTGGTATCGGATAGAAAGAGCTGCGACCAGCACTTATGATCTCTGAAAATTAATAGCCAACTGATTGAAAAGGTTACATGATCTTTTCGGAGTTATTGTAGGGTTCAATACTCTCTTAACAAGAGTAAAAAAAGTAATAAACAAAATGTAATTTGCCAAACAAAGCAGTTATCATCAGCTTGTTTTTGCTGAGATGATTGCGCATTACCACACGTGCCGACCGGTAATGTCAAGTTGCGAAAAAGCTGAAATTTGGTAGGGTATAGGTATGGAAAAGAAAACGAATCCCTACGCCAGCCACAGGCATCCGACCGAGATTATCAGTCACACGGTATGGTTTTACTTCCATTTCACCTCGATCTTTCGTGATATTGAAGAAATATTTGATTATCGAGGGGTGATTGTCACCTATGAAGCAATCCGCCAGTGGACAATCAAGTTCGGGCAAGATTATGCCAACACACTTTGTCGACAACAAGCCCCCCGCGGGGATATATGGCATCTGGATGAGATGGTGCTCACCATCAAGGGTCAACACCACTACCTGTGGCGGGCAGTGGATCAGAGTGGCTATACGCTCGATATCCAGACGCAATCGGAATGCAGCCAGACGTTTCTTCCGCAATCTTTTAAAACGGATGGCCTATGTTCCCCGTGTTATCATTACCGATAAACTGAGAAGCTACGGTGCGGCAAAACGATAAATCCTGCCCGGTGTTGAACTGCTGCAGCACAAGTTACTCAATAACCGAGCCGAATTGTCGCACCAACCTACCCGGTAAAAAGAACGGCAGCTGCGAAAGTTCAAATCACTAAAGCAGGCGCAACGGTTACGGTCGGTTCACGCCCATGTTGGTATCCTGTTTCGAATTCGTCATCGTTATAAAACCGCCCCTCACTATCGAACTGCACGTCTTCAAGCTTTTATGACTTGGCAGGATGTGACGTGGTCTATAATATTCTGCCTTATGTTTTATTGATAACTTGACAGTACCGAGATTGACGATATTTCGTGGTATTACAGCACAAAAAGCATACCTTCCTTATTACTGAAACCCTTTTGCATGGAAACCGCTTCTCGCTCTGATTGACAACAACGATCTGCACCCGATTATCCGAGCGCATTCAAAGGTTAAGATGCTCATCGACGCACGGTGAACATGATGCGGATGTCTTCAGCGGAAAACAAATTATCACCATGTCAGACAACACAATAGATCGTTTTTTCGGATATCTGAATTGGCTTTTCAATCCATTCCATGGGTTGAAGACAACGGAAGTCTATGATTTGATTGGCACCTCTTCACTTACTGAGAATGCGTTATATCTGAATCTTGGCTATTGGCGTGATGTGGATACCATTGATGAAGCCAGTGAAGAGCTTGCTCTTCTGGTGGCGAAAAGAGGCGGCATGGGTCCAGGTGATACTGTCTTGGATTGCGGGTATGGTTTTGGCGATCAGGACATCCTCTGGACAAGGAACCTGAACCCCGAAAAAATCATTGGGCTGAATATTACGAATTCTCAGGTTGAGCGGGCCCGGATGAATGTTGCCGATGCGGGACTCGATAAATCAATAGATTTAAGAGAAGGTTCGGCAACAGAGATGCCAATTGAAAATGAATCCATTGATCTGGTTGTTTCCGTGGAAAGTGCTTTCCACTATAGAACCCGTGAGGATTTTTTCAAAGAGGCGTACCGCGTTTTGCGTCCAGGCGGAAGGCTTGTGACAGCGGACATTTTACCAGTAGAAAACTCCGATAACCTCTTCAGGCGAATAGAGCAATGGATTTCATGGAGCCTTGTCGCAGGAAAATTTAATATTCCGCATGAAAACTACTATGTAATCCCATCTTATAATAATAAACTCTCCAATGCCGGATTTGTCAATATTGATAGCAAATCAATACGTGACGATGTCTATATGCCTCTTCATGAGTATCTGTCAAAAAACCAGACATTTGTCGGCAAGCTGCATCCACTTGCAAAAATTCTTGCACAATTAACATTGAATCGTTCTGCAGAGAGTGTCTACGCCGGCCTGGACTATATCCTTTCTTATTCTGAAAAGCCAAAATTGGCAGAACTCTTTTCGTAACAAACAATGATGTTATTCTACGTAAAGCTATTGCATGACAAGACGTTGGTCTTTCTGAGATTACGCCGCACCCCCTGTTTCATTAATCCATAGCCGACGAGGTCATCTTCTGCCGTCATCTATTGGACCTTTATTCGCAAACCCGAAAGGTTGATTTTTCCGGGGGCATGGAAATAATTTTCTCCGTCTGTATAATGCATGTGGTAAACAAAAGTCACTTCCGCTAAGATCGGCACCGCTGAGGTCAGCAGCTGAAAAATCGGTCTCGCTGAGGTTTGCATCGGTGAGATAGGCTCCATTAAGACTTACCTCGCTGAAATCTGCACCATTAAAGTCTCCTTCACTGAGGTTAGCGCCACAAAGAGCTGCATTGGCAAGGCTTCGTCGTGGAGATCTATCTCTATTTCCGGATGTGCTTTACGGGCATCATTCCACTCAGCAACTGATCGTAGCAAAAGGTCAATGGTAAACATGGCAGTAATTTTTATGTTGGTTGATTAGCGTCCTTGATTTCAATTCAAACAATCTTGACGGCCAATTCTCTCATTTTATTGCAGGAGGTGACCACAAACATTCTGTCAATCCCTGTCAATGACTCCACGGCTCATACACTACAATGCCCTATGTATCAGGGCAGAACTGTGTTGTACCGTACGGGTGAAGTGTACATCAGGGTAGCCAAACACCATGGCATAGCCAATCAGATGGTCATCTGGAATGCCAAGTAAGTGACGGGTTTCTGGCAACAAGTCGTTGATAGCCCACTTTGCAAGACCGTTCCAGAGGGTGCCAACCCCATTGGCTTGAGCAAACAGCTCAAAATACGACAGGGCTATCAGGCAGTCCGGCATCGGTGAGGGCAGGTTCATAGGTGTTGAGGTAATAAGCAGATGAGGAGCACTGCGGAAAATGATATCGACTTGATGGTTTTGCCATATCCGAACAAAGTTGCCGTAAGATTCCTTCCCTTTCGGCAGAGCATTTTCTTTGACGAGTCTTACCAGTCCAGTCATCACTTCATCACGCAATTGTGCAACCTTATCCTTGCTATCCAATACCGTGAAGCGAACCTGACGTGAGTTCACACCGGTAGGAGCGTGCCAGGCAACTTTCAGGAGTCGTTGAAAAAGTGCCGGATCAAGATTTTCATCCTTGTAGCGACGCACTGATCTTCTCCCTTTGATCAGTGTTTCAAGTTTGTCGGGGTCAGGATATCCGCCGGCAAGAACAGTACTGGCTGCTGGATCCAGACCAAGGATTGAGACTGATCCAGTCGGGCAGATTGCAAGGCAGTGCTGGCATTTATAACAACTGCCTTCTTTTTCAAGAGCAATGGTCGGGTAGCCATCCTCCGACAGAGATATTATCCTTGACGGGCAATCAGCGACGCACTGACCGCAACGAGTACAGTTCAGTTTATTTATTTCGAAATCCAGCATTGTTGTCATTTTGAAGTTTTTCAGAGTATGTGACGTATATACCGACTAATCGTTAATTGTCCACAGATGAGCTGGTTGCAGCGGAAAAATCAGCATAGACGAAGATAGACCGTCGACGGGTGTCTCGAATGGTTCGGCCCATCATCCGACCCTGATCACCAGTTTTCCGAAATGACTCGCGCTGGCGAGGTGGCGATACGCCTCTTGGGCCTGATCAAATTCGAACACGCGGTCGATGACGGGTCGCATCTTGTGCAATGCGATTGCGCGATTCATCGCCAAGAACATTTCACGCGATCCGACATAAATTCCTTGCAGCGTTGCTGATTTCCGCATCAACATGGCGGGATTGATTTCCCCGCTTGTCAGCACGCCGATCAGCGCGATTTTCCCGCCGAACCGCACGCTATCGATCGAACGCGGCAACGTACCCGCGCCGCCGACCTCGACGACCAGATCGACGCCGCGCTTGGCGGTTGCCTCAAGGACGCCATGCTGCCACTCCGGGAAGGATTTGTAGTTCACCGTTGCGTCGGCGCCCAACGCATGAGCACGGCGGATTTTTTCCTCATGAGACGACGTCGCGATGACCCTCGCGCCGTGCATTCTCGCGAACTGCAACGCAAAGATCGAGACGCCGCCGGTGCCGAGCACAAGTACCGTCTCGCCGGCGCGTGTCCGGCCGAAATCCACCACCGCGTGCCAGGCGGTGACAGCGGCGCAGGGCAGGGTAGAGCCTTCCTCGTATGAGAGATGCTCCGGCAGATGAACCAGGCCATCTTCGTGCAGAACCACCTGCTCGGCCAACATTCCGTCGATCGCGCCGCCGAGCGCGCTGGCGCCTGCTTGCGGCGCCCCTTCGGCGGTGACGCCACCCGCGATCCATTTCTGCATGAAAATGCCGGCGACGCGGTCACCCACCTTTACTCGCGAGACTTGATTGCCGATGGCGATCACCTCGCCTGCGCCGTCGGAACAGGGTACCAGATTCGGTCGATGACGGCCGCGCCCATACGTACCGCGGACCACCATCAGATCGCGGAAGTTGAGGGAAACCGCGCGGACGCGGATCAGAACCTCATCATCCCCCGGTGCGGGGTCGGGCGCCTCTGCAAGCGTGAGGTTCTCGATCGCACCGGGTTCGGGAATTCGATACAGCTTCATGTCCGTCTGCCTCGTTCATTTTGTAAGATTTAAGAAAAATGACAATATCCATAGACTGCTGAAACTTATCTTACTCGTCTGGAGATTTCATCGATTGTCCTCATCCGAGTTCTTGACTCGAGGGGGGGAAATCACCACATGAGTTAGCTGGTTGTGAGCTTCCAAAAATCCGGTACTGGATGACTTATTTTCGGACAGAATACACAGCAGAAACAATCTGATTGGTTACCATTTCCTATTTTTCAAGCGTTCTGCATTGTACGAAAAAATCCCGCAATCGGTGCGTGCCATGAAGAGGAGCAACGGTATCTATTCTGCTTACAGTAGTCGCAAACAGAGCAACATCATGGACATCGCGATTGAAGATGCCGATTGCTGCAACCAACCCGTCAGCCAGCCATAGTGGCAGAGAGAGCACGAAAGGATAGTTTTTGGCTATTTCGGCAGCAAGATCAACCATTTCACAGTAAGTGAAAACCTCAGGGCCTCCCGCTTCAACCTCTTTTGCCGTTCCCTCGATCGCATCTACGCAAACTTTGGCAAGGTCAGCACCGTGAATGGGATTCGACCGCTGGTAACCATCCCCAACCATCAGGGTGAATCCGCGAAGAGCCCTTGCTACAAACTGTCCGATCTCCGAATAATAGCCTGTTGGACGGATAATGGTGCTGTCAATGTTCGAGGCTTTCAGCTCCCTGACAAACTTCTCATGAGCCTGTATGTTCGGAATATTCATCATCCGATGTGCATCAAAGACCGATACGTAAACGAATTTACTTACCTTAGCCTTCAGAGCCAGATTCAGCAGATTCAGGTTTGCCTGGTAGTCTACGTCGAAAATCGAATGCACGAAATCCGGCTTGATCATGCCAAGCGATGAAAAAACAACCTCCACGCCATCGCATACTTCAGCGATGGTTTCAGGCTTCGTGGCATCGCCGATGAAATACTCATCAGCCAGATTGTCGAGAACCGGTGCGAAATAAGGTCCGGGTATGTTGATCTTCTCCGGGTTGCGCACCAATGCACGTACCCAATAACCGCGATTTTTTAACTCCTGTACTACATAGCGTCCGAGATAGCCGGTCGAACCGGCCACAAGTACTTTCTTCATTGTCATGATAATATGGTTGAAAAATATGTTTGAACCGTTTCCATCATAATGATAAACTATTTTGAGAACAACATAATCAGCCGGCGATCAAGGTAATGCAAAGAGTATCCCGTACTCTAGCACAGAGGGTTATGCAGGAAGCTCACCATGATTCCACAATTCTTTCAGAAATTTCCTTACAGCAGCAATAAAGGCTTCTGGCTGCTCTTCCTGTGGAAGATGCCCGCAATCAGGAATAACCACCAGTTCAGCAAACGGAAGTTCGCCGGCAAGCCGGATGCTCTCCTTTGTATTAACCGTAATATCGTGCTCACCGGTAATGACGAGGGATGGCTGCCGAATGGTTTTTAGTTGATCATCCAGCCGAAGATGATGTGTCTCAAGAAAAAGCTCCCAGAACGCCCTTGACCACTCTCCAGTCATGAGGTCACTGCGAAACGCAGCCAGAATTTCGCCATCAAGCCGTTCCTTTTTGTACCAGAAACTGCGAAGATTCCTATCGTAAAGTCTGGTGATGAGGAGCTTCATTAAACGGGAAAAAAGAGGGGTCAAGGCTTTCATTGCCGGTTTTATGAATGCAGGTATCTCGCTGGTAGCATAGCCGCTGTATATCATTGCATCTACAAGCACCAGCCCCTCAACATGCTGCGGATAGCGCAATGCAGTCAGCAGCGCCATAGTGCCCCCTGTTGAATTGCCAACCAGTACAGCTTTGCTGAACCCGAGTTTTTTTATCAGTGCTATAACCAGGTCACTCTGTGCTTCAGGAGTGTAACTTACCCCCGTTGCCTTTGACGGCAGAGGGCGGGAGGTCAGGCCAAACGCAGGGCGGTCGAATGCCATGACCGATGCGGTTTCCGCCAGTCCATCAAAAACAAGCCTCCATGACCTGAGACTCAAAAAACTGCCGTGCAGCAATACAACAAGTGTTTTTTTTCCGCCAGCCAGCCGGTAATGAACATTGAACCCATGTACATCAATAAAGCTGCTTCCTTTAAAAAGCGATCGTTCCATTTCGTTAATCAATCCTGCGATAGGATAAATGTGCTGTCTGGGCCAAAATCGATATTTCCCCTGCATGGCATTCCATCATATGGGGACTGCCAAGTTATCAAAAAAAAGGAAGGCAAAATATCGTAGAAGAATAAATTTCTTCTTCAAGAAGAATATAGGAACATTCATGCAGCGCTCAGAGTCCTCTTCACTTCCAGCTGGCCTGCAAAATGTCAGCCTTTTCACCAGCTTGACAGTACGTAAAAAATTACTGCTTGTTTTTTTATCTTTCACAGCTTCAAATAGAAAATGCCGAAAAAATGAAGCCGAAAAATTCTGTCTTCCGCTTAACTGACACACTTGCACTACAGACACATGAAAAAGAATCCGATTGTCAGCATTATCGTTTCACTTGCGATGATCGGACTATCTGGTGGTGTTTCTTTTGCCGCAGACAAAGCTGCAGACATAAAGCCGGCAGTAACAACGGAGGCAAAAGCAGATGCTCCTCCTCCTAAAGCAAAAGCCGGGAAAAAGAAAGCAACAAAGAAGAAGGTTGCCAAAAAGGCAGAAGCAAAAACAACCTGTAGTGTTAAGTGTAATTCCATCGGAAATCGTTTTTCTCTCTCAATCCAAACATGCCAACTGCCAACTCATTCATTTCATCAGCAGGTTTCCGTTGCTTGCTTTACGTGATGAACGTATTCACCACCATTGAACTGAACAAGGTTGATGGATGTGTCAGCTGGTTTTTGGTTGTTGAGCCACTTCAGGCAACTGCTTTCCAGCCATTCTTTGCGTGTACCTCTAAATCCCGAATTGGCAGGATATATGCTGATAAAGTGTTTGAAAATCTCTGTGGTAAAGTCTGTCTCCATGCCTTGCGGTTGGTATTTATCTGTATTCGGACAGCGCTTGCATTGCGAGGCGCTGTCGGCCGTAGAGCAAAGCAAATTTGGCTCGGTCAGGTATCCACAGTGACTGCCTTTTTCAACATTGGCGACAGCCGCCCACGAATCACTCCCGGCGGGAGCCATCTGGCTAAACTCTGTGGAAACCGCTGAATCGGAGGCCCATGCAGGTGGCTGCGATGTATCAAGGCAGGCACAATCGCACTGGCCGATAATCATCAGGTTCGGAATCGGTATCTTTGCAAGTTTTTGCCGGTAGAGTTCCATGCCGCCAAAAAGCGGATTTTTCATATCTACGGGTGAAAGCTGAACAAGGCCGACGGGATTGGCCCGGCTATCCGCCCCCCAGGTCGAAAGCTTCTCGGTAACTCTTGGAAAGATGATCCTGTCGTACACAATGGGGTCAAACTTCTTGTTTGTTGTTGCTCCGATCGCATTAAGGTTGTCAAATCCAGTTGCGGCCACCTGTGCATGCGCTCCTCCGACAGAGTGACCTGCAAAAATGACATTGTTTGAGTTCATGAACTGAAACAGCTTTGAGTGGCTTGCATTGTAGAATGTACTGGTAGCTCCGAAACGGATAAGATAGGAGGCTGCCATGTACGCTTCCTGTCCAACCCTGGGATTCCCGCCGAAATCAGTCGTGGGAGTGAATTCAGTTTGCTCGTGCGTCGAGGTTACGAAAGCCATTGCCCAGTTCTTTTCAACAATGGCTGATGTATAGTTGTAGTAATAGGAAGGATAGTTGTCAAACAGCGGAGCCTGCTCGTTGTTGAAAATGCCGGCAAGCAGTCGTTTCGGAAGATAGAGGAGGTCGGTACCGATCAAGAATCCATGATTGAACATAACCAGACCATTCGCCTTTCGATCTTTTGGATAATACACATCTATGGCTATTTCTGTGAAATTCAGATCTTCAGGAGTATACTGCATCCAGAAGTACACCCTTTTGAAACAGTAGTCATTAATGATGATATTTTCCATGATATC
>Ga0364859_10021_pt1 | contig 127370 bp, 93 predicted proteins | sample ExccelAu500001D3_FD_206911 | JGI IMG/M metagenome (GOLD analysis project Ga0364859, IMG submission 206911) | Enriched cells from Trout Bog Lake Hypolimnion, Wisconsin, USA - BchlTB.Aug20.5000.01 .D3 | ecosystem: Environmental > Aquatic > Freshwater > Lake > Hypolimnion/Profundal zone | place... | reverse complement strand
ACTTAATACTGAGTGAAGAGAAATTCCGAAGTTTAATTCAGTTTTCAAGCGAGCCAATCTTTGGCTTTAATCGGGACGAAACATACCACTTTGTAAATGAGGCATTTTCTAGTTCTTTCGGAAAAGAACCTGCTGAAATCATTGGAAAAACACCTTTTGATATTTTCCCCCCCGATGAAGCAGAAAGACGTCTTGCACTCGTCCGCAAGGTATTTCAAACGGGAGAGAAGGGTGAAATAGAAGTTGAGCTTGCCACCCATACAGGAGACTTTCAGTATTACCTTACCACGGTAGATCCTTCCAAAAATGAAAGAGGGGAAGTAATTTATGTCAACTGTGTTTCCAAAGATGTTACACAACTTAAAAAAACAGAAAAGGCTCTTCGTGAAAGTGAAGAAATATTTCAAAGTTTCATGAAATACAGTCCGGTTTATATATTTTTTAAAGACGAGAATTTAAAGACAATTAATTTAAGCAAAAATTATGAGACGTTGCTTGGAAAACCCCTTTCCGAGTTAATTGGCACGCGGTTAAATCAGTTAGTTCCCAAATCAATTGCGATGACGATGGATGCTGGTGATCAGGAAGCTATGAAAAATGGAAAAGTCGTTACTTCTGATGAGGAGTTTAACGGAAGATCTTATTCAACCATTAAATTTCCGATAATCATCGAAGGGAAATCCCAATACCTTGCCGGATTTACCATTGATATCACAGACCGGAAGAAGGCTGAAGAAGCGCTAAAAGTAAGTGATGCACAAGTTACCGCTTTGTTGGCGGCGATCCCGGATATGATCTTTATTCTGGACCAACATGGTACTTATCTGAATTATCATGGTCCAATTTCCGATGAATTATATGCGCAACCTGATAATTTCATCGGGAAAAGCATGTTTGAGGTAATCCCTTTGGAAATAGCAAAAAAATTTGAAGTTATATTTCAAACAGCACTAAAGACCGGAGAGGTTCAATTATGTGAATATTCAATGATGTTACCTGACGGGCTCAACCATTTTGAAGCAAAAACGGTTGCTTTTGAAGGTACCAAATTCCTGACTATTATCAGAAATGTTTCTTCCTATAAACGGGCGGAGGAATTAATCCGGATAAAAAATGAAGATCTTCTAAGAGTCAATGCCGAGAAAGACAAATTCTTTTCCATTATAGCCCACGATTTACGCAGCCCATTCAGCGGATTCCTTGGTTTAACCGAGACTTTAGCCAGAAGATTACCGGATATGACTTTAAAAGAGATTCAGGAAATCACATTTTTAATGCGCAACTCTTCTGTTCATCTCTTCCGGTTACTTGGAAATCTTTTAGAATGGTCGCGAATGCAAAGGGGACTAACAGCTTTTGTGCCTAAATCATTTTTAATAAGTCAAAAAATTGCAGATTATTTAATCCTGGCAAACCAACTGGCAAAAGAAAAAGAGATTCGAATAAAGGTGAAAATTCCTTCGGATTTAGTCGTTTTTGCCGATGAGAATATGTTTGGAAGCATCGTTCGGAATCTATTGTCCAATGCGATAAAATTTACCCCAAAGGGGGGAAAAATCACTATTTCTGCCAAAAGAAATTCGGACCATAAAGTTGAGATCTCGGTAAAAGACACGGGTATTGGAATGAGTAATGAGCTGATCGATCATCTTTTCCGTCTCGACGACATATTATCCAACCGACAAGGAACTGAAGGAGAATACAGTTCCGGACTTGGCCTGATCATTTGTAAAGATTTTATTGAAAAACACGGAGGCCAAATTAGTATAAAGAGTGTCCAGAATAAGGGGAGTATATTTAGTTTTAACTTGCCTACTGAGAGTGTTCCTTTCAAAATACTAATTCAATAATTATTAAGACTCATTGCATCCTTAATAAATCCAAAGGTCACCAAGCCGTTTGGAGTAACTCATTTTTGTAAAAGAACTACAGACAAAGCCCATTGTCAATTTAAATCGTTACTAATCTTAAAATATTTTATGCGAAAAAAAATTAAATTTTACGGATCAATATTTATTTACATAAAGATAAATATCTAACTTTGTTCTCTGTTAAACCTAAATCATAAACTACCCTCAAAATGAAATTTTCCCTACTCAAATCCATTTCTGCAATTCTGTTATTTTGCGCCCTGCAACTCTCTTTATTTGCCCAAAAAGCTCCGATTAAATACGGAAAAGTGAACAAATCTGATCTTGAAATGAAAGTTTATCCGTCAGATAGCAGTGCTGTAGCTGCCATCCTCTGCGATTATGGTTATTTTAATTCCACCCGGTTTGAATTTGAGAGGACTTTACGCATTAAAATTTTCAAGAAAGAGGGTACTTCATGGGGTAATCAGGTTTTTCCCATATCCTCAAAAGCCGATATCCGGGGAATTACCTATAATCTCGAAAATGGCGAAGTGGTGGAGTCAAAGCTAAAATCCGAGTCTATCTTTACTGAAAATGTAACTAAAAATTATTTCAGATTCCGAATTGCAATGCCCAATGTCAGAGAAGGTTCTATTATTGATTTCAATTTCAGATATACTGGATTGCCTACTGAATGGTTATTCCAGCAGGAGGTACCTGTTCGGTGGAGTGAATTAATTATTGAACCATCGCCTTACATTAATTTTCGGAAAAACTATTTCGGATTCGAACACTTGTCCGAAAATTCCGATATGCGGTGGGTAGCCAAGGAGATGCCCGCCTTTAAAAAGGAAGCGTATATGAATTCACCAAAAAATTATATGACCAAATTCGACATAGAAATTCTTAATTTAAATATTCCCGGATTTTACCGTGAATTCAGCACAACATGGGAAGCGGTCAATACCCGGCTGGAGGAAAGCGAATACTTCGGAAAAGCAATGCAGGGTTGCGGCTTTTTAAACAGTATTGCAAAAGAGATTAAGAAGAATAACGCTAGCCGGATTGAACAATTAAAAGCAGCTCAGGAAACCATAAAAAAAGCGGTTAAATGGAATGAAAAAGAGACTGTCTTTTCCTCCTCCGAAAATTTAAGTTTTCCCTTCAATAAGAAAATCGGTAATTCCGGGGACATAAATTTGACATTAATCGAGCTACTTAAAAAGTTGGATTTCGAGGTATATCCTGTTGCACTTAGTACGCGTGAAAATGGTTTTCTCACTCCGGTAAACCCTTCTTTGGAAAAACTGAATTATGTAATAGCTTATGTTTTGCTGGATGACAAAACCTATTTTGTGGATGCAACCGAAGGGTTTCTTCCGGTAGGTATGCTTCCTCAAAGATGTATTAACCTGCAGGGCAGACTGATTGATGATAAAAAATCAGATTGGATAGATTTAGCCTCTGAAAAAAAGAATAAGAAATTCATTCAGTTCGATATGAAATTGGATGCTGACAATATGCTTACAGGACAAATCACCAAATCCAGTTTCGATTATGCAGCTCTGGATTTCAGGAAAAAATATGAAAAATTCAACTCAAAAGAGGAGTACCTTAAAAATTTCGAGACCGAATATAAGGGTTTAAGAGTGATTGAGTGTGAAATAACCAATCTTGACAGTCTCTATCTTCCTTTGGTTGAGACCTATAAAGTAAAAATAAAAAATGTCGTTACAAGTTCAGGAAACCAGGTTTATATAAATCCTTTTCTTTTTGAACAAATGACTTCCAATCCATTTAAAACTGCGCAGCGCAAGTATCCGGTAGATTTCGTCTCCCCGACTGATATAACCTATTTATTTAAATTTACTTTGCCAGAAGGAGCCCAAATCACTGAACTCCCTCAATCAGTATCCATGAAATTACCCGATGGCAGTGCCGTATTCATGTACCAGATTACTTCGGATGAAAATGTTGTTCAACTGACTTACAGGTTTCGCATAAATAAATCTGTGTTCCCAGAAAATGAATATGCCGACCTTAGAGCGCTGTTCTCGGAATTGGTCAAAAAACACGCTGAACAAATTTCAATAAAAACACTTTAACTATGCCTAATATTAAATGGATCAAGGCCTTAACAGGAATTATCCTGTTGTGTTCAGGGGTCATTAATGCCAGGGATATCAAATACAAGTTTTCTGACATCCCAAAAGAACTTAAGGAAAATGCAAGATCGGTAGTTCGCAACGAAGAAATTACTCTGGAGATAAAATCACTCTCCAGGGCAACCTTAAATGTTTCATATGCCATAACGATTTTGAACAAGAATGGGCTGGATGATGCCTACTTTCACGAATTTTATGGCAGATTCAGTAAAATATCGGGAGTGAGGGGGCACGTATATGATGAAAACGGGGAACAGATTAAAAAGATTCCGATTGAAGATATCCTCGATTACAGCGCAATTTCCGGCTATTCCATTTACGAGGATAACCGAGTAAAATATATTGATCCCAAAGTCCGTAATTTCCCGTTTACTGTCGAATATTCGTATGAACAGTCCATGGATGGTTTTTTTTCGTTCCCTTCCTGGAATCCACAACCAAAATTCAATCTTGCAGTCCAAAAAAGCTCGTATAAGGCTATTATTCCCAAAGGACTGAAATTCCGTCACCTCGAACGAAATACCACTGTAAAGGCAGATACCCTTTCTGATCAGAATAACACAATTTATAACTGGGAAGTCCGAAACCTGAAGGCGCTGGAATGGGAGCCATACAGTGTTTCAGACCATGATATTTTCCCGTTTATGATAGCAGCCCCCATAGAATTTGAAATCGGTGGGGACAAAGGTGATTTTAAAACCTGGGGACATTTCGGAATGTTCATTTCATCCCTGAATGAAGGAAAAGATGTATTGGAGGATGAAACCAAAAAGAAATTAAATGAGCTTGTCGCAGGTATTCCGGACGATTACGGAAAAATCAGGAAATTATATGAATATATGCAGGGACGCACCAGATATGCCAGTATACAGATTGGTATTGGCGGATGGCAGCCCTTTGATGCCTCAACGGTACAAAGACTTTCGTATGGCGATTGTAAGGCATTGGCAAATTACATGAAAACACTTCTTGAAACGGTAGGGATTAAGTCCAATTATTGTCTTGTAAATGCCGGGGCAGATGCACCTGCCCTGATCAAAGAGTTCCCTTCATCTCAGTTTAATCATGCTTTCTTATGCGTTCCGGTAAAGAATGACACCATCTGGCTCGAATGTACGAGTCAGCGGGTCCCCTGCGGCTTTATAGGAAACTTTACCGATGATCGCGATATCCTTCTGATTGACAATGAAAAAAGCAAAATTGTACACACCAGGGCTTACAGCCTCGCAGACAATACAAAGACTCAATTATCGCACGTAAAAATTGATGAACAAGGGAATGGTTCTGTTGAAATAAATACCAATTACCGGGGGCTAAACTATGAATACATCCTGTCGACTTTCCTGGCTGACAATGAAGATAAAAAACGCATAATTTCTGAAAGGATGCGATTCCCCTCATTTCAACTGGTAAATTTTAAATACAATGAGACGAAAGCTATCATTCCATCAATCAACGAAACACTCAACGTGGGTTTTGGAAACTATCTTACTCCCATGGGATCAAAGTTCCTGATGCGATTATATTTTTTAAACAATTTGGTTGAAGCCCCGTCCAATTTACGGTCGAGGAAAACAGACATATTAATCAGAAGACCCTCAATAGACAGGGATACAATTATTTACCAGATATCTGCAAAATTAAAACCTGAGAGTCTGCCAAAACCTGTTTCTTTTAAAACCCAATTTGGGGAATATCAGTCAAAAGTGGAATATTCAAATAACCAACTGTGTTATACACGTGTATTTCAGCTTAATAAAGGGACCTATCCTGCCTCGGACTACGACGCCTTTGTCAGCTTTTTCGATAAGGTCATCAATGCCGATGAGATAAAATGCGCCCTGGAAAAAGTCCCTGACTAATCAAAGTATTCAGCCGATTCTTATTGCTTCAAATCCGATGACTTAAATTTTCATCGGATTTGCTACTTTTGTGAACTGTCTGTTCAATTATTCCAACACGTAGAATAATACAGCAGACCTTGGTTGAAAATAGAGAAATCATTTGATATGGAGCGATATAGTATAAATCATTTAAGGGAGCTTGAAGCCGAATCTATTTTTGTAATTCGGGAGGTTGTTGCTCAGTTTGAACGACCGGTGATGCTTTTTTCGGGGGGTAAAGATTCGATTGTTATGTTTCATCTGGCCTGGAAAGCTTTTCATCCGTTGAAAGTTCCGTTCCCTTTAATGCATATTGATACTGGTCACAACTTTGAGGAGACGATTACCTATCGTGATAATCTGGCAGAAAAATTTGGTATCAGGCTGATTGTCAAATATGTTCAGGATTCCATTGACAACGGACGGGCTGTAGAGGAGAAAGGCGTAAATGCCAGCCGTAACGTACTTCAAACGGTTACTCTTCTCGATGCTATTGAAGAGATGAAATTCGACTGTGCCATGGGTGGTGGCCGTCGCGATGAAGAAAAGGCCCGGGCAAAGGAACGCTTTTTCTCACACCGTGACGAATTCGGACAGTGGGATCCCAAGAATCAACGTCCTGAACTTTGGAACCTGTTTTGCGGGGCAAAACATATGGGTGAACATTTCCGCGTGTTTCCCATCAGCAATTGGACTGAGATGGATGTTTGGCAATATATTCTGATGGAAAATATCGATATGCCAAGTTTGTACTTTACCCATGAGCGTGAAGTCTTTTACCGAGATGGAGCATGGATGGCAACAGCACCCTTTATGCAGTTGAAGGCCAATGAAATAGTGGAGACCAGGAAAGTTCGCTGTCGGACCATCGGTGATATCACCTGCACCGGGGTTACCCTCTCCGAGGCAAATTCCCTTGAAGATATCATTCAGGAAGTTGCTGCAAGCCGCGTAACAGAACGAGGCAGCCGGGCAGACGATAAGCGGTCTGAAGCAGCTATGGAAGACCGCAAGCGAGAAGGTTATTTTTAATTTTACAATTCAAATTATGTCAGGAAAAGAACACGGATATCTCGATATGGAACTTTTGCGGTTTACAACAGCAGGAAGTGTTGATGATGGCAAAAGTACACTGATTGGCAGACTTTTATACGACAGCAAAGCTATTTTTGAGGATCAGATGGAAGCCCTTGAACAAGCCAGTATCAGCCGGGGTGGTGAAGAGGTCAACCTGGCTCTGCTCACTGACGGTCTGCGGGCCGAGCGCGAACAGGGGATTACCATCGATGTTGCATATCGTTATTTTGCTACTCCTAAACGGAAATTTATCATAGCTGACACTCCTGGCCATATCCAATATACCCGGAACATGGTGACCGGCGCTTCCACAGCCAATGCCGCTGTAATCCTGGTTGACGCCCGTAATGGAGTTATCGAACAAACCCGGCGTCATGCCTATATTGCAGCCCTGCTCAATATCCCGCACGTTTTGGTATGCGTGAACAAGATGGATCTGGTCAGTTTCAGTGAACAGGTTTTTGACCGGATTAAGGGAGATTTTATCGATGTTGCAAGCCGGCTCAACAGTCAGGATATCCACTTTTTACCCATCAGTGCCAAACTGGGAGACAATGTTGTAGACCGTTCAACCAATATGCCCTGGTATAAAGGCGAAACATTTTTAGGTTTACTCGAAGCGTTGCCGGTTGGTCAGGATTGGAATTTAAATGATCCCCGGTTCCCGGTTCAATACGTTATCCGGCCAATAACCGATGAATATCACGATTACCGGGGTTATGCCGGAAGGGTCGCCAGCGGAGTATTTCGGGTAGGCCAGGAAGTTGCTGTCTTGCCAGGCGGGCTAAAAACGACCATTGAGGCAATAGATTTTGCCGGGAAAAGTCTTGACTATGCATTTCCTCCCCAATCTGTGACAATCAGACTCACAGATGAGATTGATGTCAGTCGCGGATCTATGATTGTAGATGCAACAAATCAGCCACAACAGTCGCAGGAGATAGATTTAATGATTTGCTGGCTGAATGAGAAACCATTGGTTGTCAGGGGAAAATACCAACTCAAGCATAATTCAAATGAATTGCGGTGTATTGTGACTGAAGTGAAATACAAAGTGAATATCAACACAACTGAGGAGATACATGATGATCTGAGTGTGGGATTAAATCAGATCGCCAGGATAACCATTAAAACCACGAAGCCTTTGTTTTTTGATCCTTACAAGAAAAACCGGGAAACCGGAAGTCTGATTTTGATCGATGAGGGGACCAACAATGTGGTTGGCGCAGGGATGATCCTGTAATTTTTTCATACTCCAGGAAATACTATTTATTTATACACAACTTCAATCAAAAAAGAGACAAGGCAATGCCTTGTCTCTACCATTTTATTTAAAAACCTATTCTTTAAAGTTTAAAAGCCAGCGTAAAAATAATTTGGCTGTTATCATTTTGGTACTTCACCGCATCGCTCTTAGGCCCAAGATAATAACTGCTTGTGCTACTGTCGCTCCCCTGATAAATAAAACCGTTATCTATTTTATGCGCCTGGCTGTAGGTAAGATCAAAAGATACGTTGTCGATACGATATCCAATTCCCAAATTTAAAGTTCTGTAGCTGAAATTACTGTTGGGCTGTGCAACAGTAATATTCTGCCCCTGATTATTGGGATCAGCAATTACCACAGAACTGGTGTAAGGATTCCCAAACAGTTCATAACCGGCCCTTAGGCTCACCGAATTTATTGGTTTGTATTCTCCACCCAAACGGATATTACTTACCGAACGGTAGACAGAATTAATGATCGAATTTTCTACCGAAAAAGAATAGCCGTCATTACCGTCGTGATATTGCATTTTAGAATAATCAACATACTCATAATCAAATGATAACATTCCTTTTTTGCCAAACTGGTAAGCTATACTTGCAATTGCTCTGGTTGGAGTATCCATTTTATAATTATAATTCCCAAAAGGAGAATCTGACGAATGAGTTCCATTGGCTTCTGTACTTACATTCTGAAGATTGGAAGTCATCGACGAATTATAGCTCTCTTTTAAATCAAATAAGGTGGGTGTATGAATCGCCAGGCCAAGTCTTAAGGCAGTGGTAGGTTTGTAAATCACCCCAAGTTTAAGATTATATCCGGTCCCCCTGGTACTTGCATTATTGTAATAATCAAATCGGCCAAAACCGCCATTCTCGGAATAAGTGGATGATTGGCTATAATACAGATCCTGTACCCCAAATGTAGCACCCAGGTATAACCTGTGATTAAAATTAGCGCCGAATGAAAAGACATATTCGTTGAGATACCCTTGTTTGTTTACCGTAAGATTTTGGTTAACCAGCTCATTCTGAAATAATATGGATTGATAGGCATTTCCCACCCCGTTTTGATCGGGATTGGAAACGTTAATCAGATAATTTTGCCAGGCCATTTCGCTCTCCCAGGGAACATTTTGACTTTGCCACGGATTGTTTTCGCTATAAAGTTCGGTGGTTGAGATTCCGTTGGTATTTTGGGCAAAAGCATCCATCCTGGAGGTAGGTGAGTTTACACTGCTCACTGAACTCGTTTGATTATAGTTATTAAGCTTATTGAATCCGAATCCAAAATTGAATGAAACCAAACCTGAACTTCCCCCCTTAGCGGGACAATTGAACACATAACCCAGGTTTCTCATGCTGAAATTATTGTTCCGGTCATCGGTTGACTGTCCCTGATAAGTTGATTTGGTACTATTTACACCGATAACGTCAAGAGTTGCAGAAATCTCAGGTTTAATATAGACACCAATTCCTGCAGGATTAATGCTCAATGAGGAGAAATCTCCTCCGATCGCCCCGAAGGCACCTCCCATTGCCTGGGAACGGGCTGTCGACCCAAATTTCTGTTGCGAAAAATTTAATGCCTGGTCAACATACTGACCGAAAGAGATTGTAATTAAACCTATTGTTGCAAATAGGGTAAGTACTAATTTTTTCATAATCAACGATTTTTGAATTTAGTAAAAGGAGTTTTATTTGAATACAACAAAGTCAATTATTTACTGCTCTGACTATTCCAACAAAACTCCTTTTCACGATGTTCTTTTAAGTGTTAACAGATTTTCATTAACGTATCATGAATTAGATCAATAGGTTTATATTTAACGCCGGTGTCCACCGCCACCTCCGCCACCGCCGGAGAAAGACCTTCCGCCAACACTACCACCGCCGGAACTGCTTCTTGAAGGGGCAGAATAAGAACGGGCAGCGGAACCGCTGCTTCTTACTGATCCGCTTTTTAGATTAGACACAGAACCAACAGAACGACTTGATCCTCTTTGATAAGAGCTACTCAAAGACGATCTGGTAGATGTGGAGCTCGATGGTCTTGAATATTGCCGTGTCGTACCACTGTTATATGTCGACTGAATATTTGTCCTGGGGCGTGAATAGGTCGGTGTATATCCTTGGGCACTGCTGGTTACTGAATTTCTTACAGTGGTTCTGCGCAAATTGGTAGCATTCAAACTGCCGCTTTTAGTTACATTCTGACCTGAAGTATAACGGGTTCCAGTCTGGCGCGTGGAATTTACCGAAGCGCTTTTGGTTACACCATTCACTGAGGTACCCGAAACGGTACGCCCGGCAGAATTTGTTCCGGAGACTTTTGAACTAATCCCACTTCGTGTATTGCTGAGACCTACTGCATTTGAACCCATCCGTCCAGCGTAATTTTGTCTTCCATAATAGCTTCCATGTCCATAATATCCGCCACCATAACCATAACCCCAACCCCTGGCGTATCCACCCCAAAAAGGATTATAGAGACCCCAGCCAAAAAATGGATTATAAAAGCCTCCATAATATCCACCAAAGCCAAACCCAAAACCGCCATAGAATCCACCGAAGCCCAGACCCCATCCAAATCCAAACCCAGGATAATAGAATGAATCCCAATATGGATCGTATGCATATGGGTCATAGAAAGTCCGGATACGCGTTGTATAATCAACATCATCAGGCTCATCATAATTATTAATCAAATTCTTAGCCTCTAAATCCGCCTCAAAGGTGGTATCTGGATTTGAAGGTATATTGTTCAATCCACTGTTGGGATAGTCTTCTTTTTTATCGGAAAGATAATTATCTACAATTTTTGCAGCATCATCCTGCTGTAAACCAGAGGCCGTCGAAGAAGCCCTTTGCGGCTGTTGATTTGGAGTTACAGAGTTGGCGACTACGGGGGGATGGTCTCCAGGCGTAAAATATGCATCGTCCCCATAGCTTCTTGTTGTAACCATCGATCCTGTTGTACATGCACTTACGAGAAGTGCGATGACTGCGAGCAGTCTTACATCTGTTTTCATGATTTGTTCTCCTTTATATTAATAAATTCACGAACTTTTCGTTAATTTGTGACTTCAAATTTTCAATTTAAAAGCAAATATTATACCAAAAAGTAAGTAATGGCTAAAGTTCTCACAACAAAGGAAGAAAATTATTCGCAATGGTACAATGATTTAGTTACAAAAGCTGATCTGGCCGAAAATTCAGCAGTTCGGGGCTGTATGGTGATCAAACCTTATGGTTATGCAATATGGGAAAAGATGCAGGCTCAGCTGGATAAAATGTTCAAAGATACAGGCCATGTCAATGCCTATTTCCCGCTATTTATCCCAAAATCTTTCTTTTCGAAAGAGGCTGCTCATGTCGACGGCTTCGCAAAAGAGTGCGCTGTAGTTACTCATTACCGGCTTAAAAACGATCCCGACGGAAAAGGTGTTGTCGTTGATCCTGAAGCAAAGCTTGAGGAGGAGTTAATCATTCGCCCAACCTCTGAGACCATAATTTGGAGTACTTATAAAAACTGGATTCAGTCGTACCGCGATTTGCCAATCTTATGCAATCAATGGGCAAATGTAGTCCGGTGGGAAATGCGCACCCGGATGTTTCTCCGCACCACTGAATTTCTTTGGCAGGAGGGGCACACCGCTCATGAAACCAGTGAAGAAGCATTAGCCGAAACGACCCAAATGATTAATGTTTATGCCAGTTTCGCCGAAGATTTTATGGCCATCCCAGTCATCAAGGGTGCAAAATCGGCTAACGAGCGCTTTGCTGGGGCACTCGAAACCTATACTATCGAAGCGCTCATGCAAGACGGTAAGGCCCTACAATCAGGAACATCGCATTTCCTCGGGCAAAATTTTGCAAAAGCTTTCGATGTTCAGTTTGCTAACCGTGATGGCAAACTAGATTATGTTTGGGCATCTTCATGGGGTGTTTCAACTCGTCTGATAGGTGCCCTGATTATGGCTCATTCTGATAATAACGGCCTTGTACTTCCTCCAAAACTGGCTCCTTACCAGGTAGTTATCGTTCCTATTTACAAAAATATGGAGCAATTGGCCGAAATTTCTGTCAAAGTCGAGGAGATAATGGTCAAATTGCGTGCCCGCGGAATAAGTGTTAAATTCGATAACCGTGATTCACAACGCCCGGGATGGAAGTTTGCCGAATATGAGCTTAAAGGCGTACCGGTCAGGCTTGCAATTGGTCCGCGCGACCTCGAAAATGGCTCGGTTGAAGTGGCTCGCCGCGATACCCTGGAAAAATCGGTTGAACAACTTGAAAATATCGATCAGGTTGTAGCAGACCTGCTTGACTCCATCCAAGAAAATATTTATAATAAAGCCTTCCAGTTCAGGTCGGAAAATATGACCAAAGTTGATTCCTACGATCAGTTCAAGGAATTGCTGGTTACCAAAGGGGGATTCTTTCTTGCACACTGGGATGGTACCACCGAGACAGAACTCAGAATCAAAGAAGAAACCAAGGCTACCCTGCGATGCATTCCGTTTGATAGGGACAATGAGGAAGGAACCTGTATGGTCACCGGAAAACCGTCAAAACAAAGGGTTATTTTCGCCCTGGCGTACTAGTACTGAATAATTGAAAGATCGGAATTCAAAAATATCGAAGTTTAATACGCGCCCAATGTCCATGGAAAAAAAGGTTACTGAACGTTTTATCCGGTATGTCAGATATAATACCTGTTCCGATTCGGTGAGCGGTAAAACGCCAAGTTCTGACGGACAAGGGGTATTTGCCAGAGTACTCGCTGACGAACTAAAGGCTATCGGAATGCAGGATGTCGAAGTGGATTTGTGGGGTTATCTCTATGCGACACTTCCGGCAAACCAATCCGAAACAGCGCCTGTGGTGGGTTTTGTGGCGCATATGGATACTAGTCCTGATTTTACAGGTGATGGAGTATCTCCCCGGATGGTTACCGACTATGACGGCAAGGATATTTTGCTTAATAAGGAGAAGAATATCGTACTTTCTCCTTCAGTGTTTCCTGAACTGAAACATTACATTGGGCAACAATTGATTGTGACTGACGGGAATACTCTGCTGGGTGCGGATGACAAGGCAGGTGTTTCAGAAATAATTACGGCGATGGAGTATCTGATCGGGCATCCTGAGATCAAACATGGAAAGGTTAAAATTGCGTTTACCCCTGATGAGGAGATTGGAGAGGGGGCTGACCATTTTGACGTATCGAAATTCGGTGCTGAATTTGCCTATACCATGGATGGAGGCGAATTGGGCGAATTGGAATTTGAGAATTTCAATGCGGCCGGTGCCCGGGTTATTATTCAGGGTTCAAGTGTTCATCCCGGATATGCCAAAGGGAAAATGAAAAATGCCATACGGATCGCCAATCAGTTTCTGGCAATGCTTCCGACCTTGGAGGTGCCTGAACACACCGATGGTTATCAGGGATTTTATCACGTTACCGGAATACAGGGAACTGTGGAACGTGCAGAGATTGAATTTATACTGCGTGATTTTACCCTATCCGGTCTTGAGGAACGGAAACAGCTTTTACAGGCGGTAGTGCGAATGATCAATAGCGAGTTTGGGGACGGAACTGCCGGACTCACCCTTAAAGACCAGTATTTCAACATGCGCCAAAAAATTGAGCCTGTGAAATATATTATTGATTTAGCTGAAGAAGCGATGATTGAATCCGGAGTCCGGCCAAAGATTGTGCCTATCCGGGGGGGTACTGACGGCTCACGTCTCTCCTATATGGGTCTTCCATGTCCGAATATTTTTGCAGGGGGGCACAATTTTCACGGGAAATATGAATACGTCCCCACACCATCCATGGCTAAAGCATGTGAAGTGATTGTTAAAATCGTCAAAAAGACTGCGCTGTCGCAAAAGAATCCGGAATAAGTCTTGCCCGAATTGCTTAAATCCGTTTCATTAAAACCATCGCTGTTCCACAACGGCTTTTAATTCTGTTTTTTCCGGTGAAGAAACCAATATACAGGCAGACCTGAAAAAATCAGGGTAAGTCCCAAACCTGCTTCCCGTGGCCTCGTAAATATGGTATTAAAAACCAATACAATACAAAAAACAATAAAAATTGCAGGAACAACCGGATAGCCCCAAACCCTATACGGTCTTGGTGCATCAGGCATTCTTCGCCGCAGAATAAAAACGGCCAGCGAAGTGGCACCATAGAAAATAAACACGGCGAATATAATCATATCAGTCAGCTGATCGAATGTACCGGACAACACCAGCACCGAAGCCCAGACTCCCTGCCAGATCAAGGAGTTAGCCGGCGTATGGGCTTTATTCAATGATCCGGCACTTTTAAAGAACAGGTTTTCCTGTGCCATGGCATAATAGGGCCTTGCGCTGGCAAGAATAGTAGCGTTGGTGCATCCTAAGGTTGTAATGAGTATAAGGAATGAAATAAAAAGCGCTCCATTATTTCCCCAAAACGATCTCACGGCTTCAACAGCCGCAATTTGATTCCCCGATTTATAGATTTGCTCGAGCTGAGGAATTGAGATAAGAGAAAGATAGGTAACATTTACCAGCAAATAAATGGCAATGACCATAAAGACTCCAATGACAATACCTTTGGGAATATTTCGTTTAGCGTCCTTTACCTCCCCCCCGATAAATCCCACCGAGGCCCATCCCTGATAAGCCCAGAATGAGGCGAGCATTGCCGTGAAAAACGCAGAGATTGTTACTGGTGCCTGAGAGACAGGGCCAAAATCAAAACTTTGAAAAGGATGTGAATGGTGACTAGCCAGCCCGAAGGCCACAATCAAAAATAATCCTGAAAAAACCAGGATCAATACCAATTTACTCACCCCTGCGCCAGCCATGATCCCTTTGATATTTATGAAGGTAAGAAGTAGAATTAACACGATTGCAGTCAATTTAACGGTAAACCCTTCGAAAGGATAAAAAATCCCTCCAATTGAAAACTGACTCATCGAAGGGAGTAACTCCGGCAAATTCAGTAAACTATTGAGCGATTGAGCAAAAACATACGCCAATGAAGAAATTGCAGCTGTCTGAATAACTGAAAATAACGACCACCCGTAAATGAACGCAAAAAAGCGGTTATAAACCTTTTTATAATAGGCAAAATCGCCTCCGGTATCAGCCAGAAGTCCGGCCACCTCAGCATTACTCAGTGCTCCAAATAAAGTAATCAGACCACCCACGATCCAGGCAATCAAAACCCATCCGGATGAATGAAGTTCCGCAGCCATTGGGGCTATCTTTTTGTAAACTCCGGATCCGATAATATTACCTACCACAACTACAATAACATAACCTAAACCCAGTGACCGCAAAAGTTTTCTGTTTGTCTCCATTCGGCTGTATTAAAAAATAAGTGTCAAATATAGTTTTTTTTATCACAAGGAAATACCGGCACCAATCCAACATCGATACTTGACAGGTATAGTCCATGGTTGAATAATTTGCAGGATAAATCACCAGTCTATACTGTTTAACCCAGTAATTATGCCAAAAAAATCTACCTTTGCCACTGTCACGGAATACCGGCAAATTACATCCTAATCAAAAAAGTTCAATCAACTTGAAGGTTTCGGGACATTAAAAACCACATTGTCATATGAGCATTGATATCAAATCAACAGAGATTCTGAACAATCTTCAATCAACAGATCCGGAGTTTGTATTGGAAACAATCGGGATAATCAGGGAATCGGGCAATAGGTTGATTATGGAAGGACTCCTGGAATTACTGCATAATACAACCTTTCCCGAAATTAAAAAAAGCATCTTAAACCTCTTTTCTGAACTCAAGAACAAAGAGAGTGTTCCATTACTTGTCAGTGCCATTACCAATGAAAAGTACAGGGAAGAGCAGAAAGAGCTGGTTGCATGTTGCTGGCAAAACGGACTTATATACAATGACTATCTCTCTGTTTTTATTGATTTGGTCATTCGCGAATCTTTCCTGACTGCATTTGAAGCATTTACAGTTATCGAGAATATGTTTGGCTATATTCCCGATGAATTGATTAATCAGGAAATCAATAAGATAGAAAATTCTCTTCTGAATGCGAGTGAAGAAAAGGCCTATTTACTCAAAGGGCTGTTGACCATTATCCGGGAGATTCCTGAAGAACAGGAATTTTCGGATTGAACTATAAGCAATAATGCACGCTAAGCTACCATGAACAATACTTTCCCACAAAATGGGATAACAAATAGTCCGGATTCGGCTTTTAAAGTTATTTTATTATTTTCTTTGATTATTTTAATGAGCACCGTTCTTCAGTTGAAAGGGCAGGATCCTGAATTTTCACAGTTTTATGCAAATCCCCTTACTCTGAATCCTGCTTTTACAGGAACCAATGCCTTACCGAGAGTAGCTTTGAATTATCGGAACCAATATCCTAAACAGGGGAATACTTATGTGACCTATAATTTAGCTTACGATAAGTTTTTAACCAGTACTAGGGGTGGCATTGGCTTTCAAATGATGTATGATGTACAATTAAACGGGGTAATCAGCAGTTTATACGCTTCGTTCGTGTACGCTGAACATTTTAATGTCAATGACCGGCTGTTTTTTTCGCTTGCTCTTCAGACCGGATTTATTTATAAGCAATTCAATATTTCGGGATTGATATTTCCCGGAATGATCGACCAGGGAACGGGAACGGTTACGGGGAATTATCCGCTTATGGCTGAAAACGGACAAAAACTTATGCCCGATTTCTCATTCGGCATGGTCGGACAGATGGATGATGTTTATTTTGGATTGGCCCTTCACCACCTTACTCAACCGGAACAATCGATAATTACAGGCGATCAGATGGGAAGACTTCCCTTAAAAATAACCCTTCATGCAGGGGCAAAGGGACACGATTTTCATCACGGCTTATTATCCCGCGAGTTCACGCTTTCCCCAAACCTTGTTTACCAGCAACAGGGATCATTCCGGCAGATTAATGCGGGCCTTTATATGAAGGAAGATTGGCTGACTTTCGGGCTATGGTATCGTAATAATCTATCAATCAGGCCAAATTCTTTTGTTGCCATGGTCGGATATCAGACGGAAAAATTCCAGTTCGGATACAGTTTTGACTATTCCTTATCCAATGTTTCAGTCTACAGCTACGGTTCACACGAAATCTCCATGATTTTCTATTTTGGAGAAGCTCACAGAAGCCGGTTCTACCGCACTATGGAGATTCCTCAAATGTAGAGGCGGACAGCTTTGTATCTGTTAATTTGTAGGATTGTCATCAATATATGACTGTTACTGTTCCAGTTTGCCGGTGATTCCTGCCCAGAAAATCGGTAAAATTAAGTATCCAGAGGTAAGAACCTGTCGGAGCATAAGAACCATCCTTCATACGACCGTCCCATCCCTTTATCTCATCTTTCGCTTCAAAAATAATATCATCCCAACGACTAAGGACAACAAAATGGTAACCCGCTGCTATAATCCCTTCTGAATCGAGCAAAAATACCCGATCAATAGCATTGGGTGCATTAGGTGAAAAGCCATTTGGTGGGAAAATGCGGTTAAATGCGATTAGAACCTGATGAGAGATCGAATCCATACAATTGAATTCATTGGTGACTCTGAGTTCAATTTTGCGCTCACCGGTAACAGCATAACTATGCGTCGGATTTTCCAGTTGAGAAGTCAATCCATCCCCAAACTCCCATTGCCAGGTAGTTGCCCCTGAACTGCCGTTGAAAAAATCAACCAAAGGTTTATCATTGTAAACAATCGAATCGTTCATGCTGAATTTAGCCACCGGTTTTGGATATGTCTGGAGCGTATCAGGATAAACAGAACTATTTGTACAGCCTGTTATTGAAGACTTTCCCGTCAATGTGATGGTATAATGTTTATCGGGTAATTGGTAAGTATGTAAAACCGGTGATCCTGTACCTGAAGCACCATCTCCAAAATCCCATGTGAAATTAACCTGATCAACCTGATCATTAATTTTCCCCGCCAGGGTTGGTCCAAAAGGTACGCATCCGGCTAACAAATCGGATGTGAACGAGAAATCCGGTTTACGTTTTAAAACAATGTTTTGAAGAGCACTCGCACATCCATACTGAGATTTAACCTTTAACCCCAGGGTAACCTGAGGTTGAGTTTTAAGATTAAAAAGAAGGGGCCCTTGTGTTTGAAGCGGATCTTTTATGATTTCAGAAGGATTGAAGGGAGACAAGTCCCAAAAATAGGTGTCGGCATTTGTACCAATAAGTCCGGTGTATGAAATTTCATTTATACCGGGATCCAGACAATTGTCAGATGAGTGTGAAAATGTAACATCCGGAACAGGGGCTGCAAAGACCATATTTTTAATTAATGCCGTATTTGAACACATCTTGTCTGTAGTTACAGTCAGTTCAATATTATACCTGCCTGCCTCTGAATAGGTATGTACCGGATTGGATCCGGATCCCTGAGTTCCGTCTCCGAAGGCCCATGCAAAAGAGGTAACAGTCTCTGTATTCGTGGCCAAAAAATCAAAAGTTGAGGGCATACACTGAATTGAATCCTTAACACTCATGCTCAAGGTAGGAATTACCCGGATATCAGGGATGGTATAATGGTTTAAGCATCCGTTTTGTTCCACACTTAGAACCAGGTCGCGTTTGGACTGATTCACACCAAGAGGAATTTTCTCATTCACGAGTCCCAAACCACTGACAATAGTATCCCCACCAAAGATCCATGTAAAATTTGCAGTTTTCAGATTAGCATTCCCAATATATACAGCATTCAGGTTATAATGATAACATGTGGTTGAATCAATTGAGAAGGAGACCGTGGGTATATCGTGAAAACCCAGTTTAATTGTTGAATCAGAAAAACATGAAAAATCATCCGTTGCTTTGATATTAAACGGATAGGAACCATAGTTGGGAACTGATACGTCCAGATTATTGAATGTAAAATTATCACTCAGCCGTTTTACCGAGAAATTTCCTTCGTCTGTTGTAATATCAAGAATATCCGATTTCTTTCCGCAAATAAGGGTATCCAGTTTTGAGAAATCAATTTTGGGTTTGTTCGTAAAGGAAACATTGATTTGATCTGTGGCTTTGCATCCATGGTTATCAGTAACCGTAACGCTGTAGTTCCCACCTTTTTTTGCGACAATTGTCTGCGACGTTTCAGAATCAGGCAACCATTTATAACTTGCATTTGAAACTCCTGCATTCAGAATAATACTGGAAGGATTACAAATTGTTGTATCATTACCCAGATTTACAACTGGTAATGAATTTACTGAAACCGTATAATGTGTCGAATCAGTGCATATTCCACGACTCCCAGTAACAAAATAGGTTGTTGTTACATTTGCTGATGCAGTAGGGTTTGCAATTGAAGCGTTTGAAAGTGATCCTGTTGGAGACCATTTATAAGTTGCCATAACAGCACCCCGATCCGGTTGATTAAGTGTTATCGTATCACCTGCACATATAGTTGAAATAGTACCCGTTTTAAAAAATATCGTATTTACCAATAAATCAAGTGTTGCAGATAGCTGCACCTGGGGGTCACCCGGCATCCCCCCGTACTCAATCAGATAACCTGCCGGTACGAAATCTCCATTACTCCCACCATCCGGAAGATCATTCCATTTATAGGAGTCAGCAGGATTGGTTGGGAAAAATGTAATATGTGCATAAAATTCACTGCCACCAGTGTCATTTGGTTCCCCTGAATTCCAGTTGGTATATGCGCCTGCCACTGGACCAGTCCCAGGTACCCCTCCAGCGTATTGAGAGCCTAATCCTACCCAGAATAACAGACCTTGCCCATTATTTTCCAGCCCTTCCGGTCCGGTAACCCAACGCCAATAGTAGTTCTGGGCTATGTCTGTCGCACCGATCCAACCAACTCCCTTGGTTTTTAACCGGATGAAATCATTTTCTGCCTGGCTGGTAATTGTCGCCAGGTAACCTCTCAAACCATAGTACATCATAGAATCAGAAGACGCTTCTGCCTTAGCTTCTGTCCAATGAATACCCGGGCGTGAAATAAAACGATAAAAATGACCGGTATAGGGGAGGTAATCTGCGTTTATCAATGAAATAGATATCTTTCTGTCGCCCAATGTGGGTATCGATTTATTGTTTTTATATTTCACTGATCTGATGGCATCCTGATAATTTTGAAGTGTTGAACTCGTATTTCCCTGGAGTAATAAATATCCTTGCGTCGGATACCACGTCCCGTTTATAGAACCAACTGAACCCAGATAGGTTAATTCATCCTCCCCCTGGATAAACCCCTGGCTAAATGAAACTTTCATTCCTGTAATCCGGAACGAAGCACTGATCGAGATTGTTTGGGCTACAGGAACCGCTGACGAACAATATTGTACCGGAAAACTGTTATTCAGGTTAATCGTCAAGGAATCAGCCCCTTTCAATATTAAAACAAAAAAAATCAGAACAACCGTAAATATATATTTGATATTCAATTATTTTATTTTAAATAAATCTTATTTCATTTGACCAACAACACACCGTTCCCCAAAAATCGTACTCCCAATCCGCACCATGGTACTTCCATTTTCGACGGCAATCAAGTAATCGTGCGACATCCCCATGGAGATTTCCCGAAAGTTTTCATCCTTCGGAAAGAAAACCGTTCTTAACCGGTGAAATAATCGGTAAAGGGTTGCAAATTCCCGGTTGATCTGCGACACATCATCCGTAAAAGTGGCCATCCCCATAACTCCGGCAATCACAACATTCTTTAATTCAGACAGTTTTATTGATGAGAAGAGTTCGTCAGCTTCCTCCGGCAGAAAGCCAAATTTGCTCTCTTCGCTTGCAATATGAAACTGGAGTAAACAAGGGATTATTCTTCCTGAACGGTGAGCTTCATCGTTAATGGTTTTAAGTATTTTTTGACTATCCACTGCATGTATCATCGAAATGAAAGGTGCAATTGCTCTAACTTTATTTGATTGCATATGACCAATAAAATGCCATTCAATATCTTTAGGCAAAGATTCCCATTTCTTCACAAGCTCCTGTACTTTATTCTCACCAAAGATCCGTTGTCCGGCCTGGTAAGCTTCCATAATCTCCTCGTTGCTTTTTGTTTTCGAGACCGCAACAAGCTGAACGCCTGCCGGTAATGAAGCATGAATCTTAGTTAAGTTATCTGCAATCGTCATTCAGGTGAATTTTCATTCAAATGTACAAAAAAGCGGCTAATTACACCTACATAATCTCATCTGAAATTTGTTTTGGAGATGCATTAATGTGCTTAGCCATCCATGCTATTTTTTTTATCTTTACACCCTGACAAATTTGGATTGAACGTTAATCAATTGCATGAAGAAATACCTTACTTTATTGCTGATCACAGTATGCTCGGTTGCTGCTTTTGGACAACAAACTGATTTCAAAACTGAGTTATATATGGGGGCATCAGGGGGAATGACTTTTACAAAAGTGAGGTTTTACCCTAACATTGCAGAATCGTACCTACAGGGAAATACGGGCGGATTGATGTTCAGATTGATTTCTGAACCACATATTGGATTCCAGGTAGAATTGAATTATACGCAGAAAGGTTGGAAAATGGATTCTGTGGGTTATTCCCGCCGCATAAACTATATCAGCGTCCCAATTATGACCCACATCAATATCGGGAAGAAGGCGATGCGATTTATTCTCAATTTAGGTCCCGAATTTGCCTACGAGCTTTCAGAAAAAGAGAAATTCACAGATCCGTCCATAAGTCAACCTACTAGTTCACAGTATAATGAACTATTTGGACAACCTTCGAGCAGTAAGATTGACTTGCTTTTTACGGTAGGCATCGGAATGGAATATCATTTAAAAAGCGGAAGCGCTATTGCTCTTGAGGGACGTGGTTTTTATAGTCTGCCTAATCTTTTTGATCCGAATAAATATACCTATTCCATTTCACAGAGTAATGGACTCCAGTTTAAACTTACCTACTTCTTTCAGATTAACAAGAAGAAGGGAAAGAAATTGACCGAATCTGCAATTCCCGAACGTTAAACGAAGTAACTGATTTACAAACAGTTCAGAAAGAGAGTGAATGGTAGTGTTATCTCTCTGCCTGATGGATGGACCGGTGTTGGCCCAGGATAAGCAGGTTGTTGTCCCTTATACCCTTTGACAGCGACTAGGCCATTCCTACCGAAGCCCGAATTGAAATGCTTGAAGCGAAGATTCAATCCTTAGACAAAGGTATCGATGATGGTCATTTGCAGATTAATCGACTTGATGATAAATTCGACAGCTATTTATTCTATGAGTGGCTATGGCTTGGTTTTAATGTCTATTTTTGGCTTGACAGGTTTTGTAATTTATGACCGACGAACTACCCTAGCTCCTGTTGAAAGCAAAACTGAAAGAATTTTAAAGGCGTTAAAAGAAGCGTACGAAAACGATCCGGCACTTCGTGAGGCCCTAAAAAGAAGTGCATTGTGGTAATACTCTTGCCGAGTTATTCCAATTCATGCACAACCAATCCTGATCGGAGTTTTGGTTCAAACCAGGTTGTTTTTGGAGGCATAATATTCCCGGAATCGGCTATGTCGATCAACTGCTTCATAGAAACGGGATAGAGTGCGAATGCGACCTTCATTTCTCCTGAATCAACCCGAGCCTTTAATTCTCCCAACCCACGGATACCACCAACAAAATCGATCCGCTTATCTGTTCTTAAGTCTTTAATTCCCAATATTTTATCAAGAACAAGACTTGAAAGTATTGTAACATCCAAAACGCCGATCGGATCATTATCATTGTACCGACCGATCTTAGTCACTAACCGATACCACTCCCCTTCGAGATACATACTAAAGGTATGCAACTGATCCGGTTTGTAAATCTCGCTGCCTTTTTTCCGAATGTCGAAATCCTGGCCAATTTTTTCCAACAGTTCACTGGCTGAAAGACCGTTCAAATCTTTTACCGTTCTGTTGTAATCAATAATATTTAATTGATTATCAGGAAAATGAACCGCAAGGAAGAAGTTATATTCCTCATCTCCCGTATGGTTTGGATTTTTCGCCCTTTTTTCTTTCCCAACCAGGGCTGCTGCTGCAGTTCTGTGGTGTCCATCAGCAACATAGGTAGCCGGAATCTGAGCAAAAAGCTTCACAATCTCATCAATAGTCTGACGATCATCAACAACCCAGAAGTGGTGACCAAAGCCATCCTCTGCAACAAAATCATAAACAGGGAGTTGGGTTGAAACAATATTTTCTACAATGGTATCCAGCTCTTTAACAGCAGGATATGCAAAAAATACAGGTTCCATATTGGCATTGGTAATCCGGACGTGTTTCATCCGATCTTCCTCTTTATCACTGCGGGTTAGCTCATGTTTACGGATAACCCCATTGAGATAATCATCCACTGAGGCACAACCCACAATTCCATATTGGGTTCTTCCCTCCATGGTCTGGGCATAAATGTAGAGCAGTTCGCGGTCATCCTTAACCAGCCAGTTTTGTTTCCTCCACAAGTCGAGATTTTGAGCAGCTTTTTGGTATACTGCAGCGTCATGTTCGTCGGTCCCTGAAGGAAAATCGATCTCCGGCTTTATGATATGCAGTAAGGTATATGGGTTTCCGGTTGCCTCAACGCGGGCCTCTTCCGAATTCAATACATCATAAGGACGCGATGCAACCCTGAAAGCCAGTTCTGCGGGTGGTCTCAGTCCTTTAAACGGTTTTAATACAGCCATAATTTAGTTTTGTGATTCAAATTCCTTCATCGCAGCTACCAGTACAGCCACACTTTCGATAGGCATTGCATTGTAGATTGATGCCCTGAATCCTCCGACACTCCGGTGCCCTTCAATACCTAAAATATTCAATTCCTTTGCTTTAGCCAGGAAAGGTTTTTCGAGTTCCTCATAACCGGGAGCCATTACAAAGGTCACATTCATGCGTGAACGATCTTCAGGATCAGGTACAGGACAAACAAACATTTTATTGCGGTCAATCTCGTCGTACAATAATTTGGCCTTGGCAAGATTTTTAATTTCCATCGCCTTGATCCCGCCGTTATCCTTTAACCAGGTTAAAGTCTGAAGGGCAGAGAAGACAGGTAGACAAGGCGGGGTATTAAACATCGATTCCCCTTCTATATGGGTGAGGTAATTGATCATGGTAGGAATTGGCCGCCCGGCTTTTCCCAGCGCATCTTTCTTGACAATAACAAGTGTTACACCGGCAGGAGCGAGATTCTTTTGCGCCCCGGCATAAATTAGGTCATATTTTGAAATATCGATCGGGCGGCTAAAGATATCGGATGACATATCAGCAACCAATGGTACAGGTGCATCAATATCTTTGTAAATCTGAGTTCCGAAAATGGTATTATTGGTAGTAATATGCAAATAGTCAATGTCGGCAGGAATCACAACATTTTTAGGAATATAATTATAGTTTTTATCTTTGGATGAGGCTACTTCAACCACTTCACCGAAAAACTTGGCTTCTTTCAGCGCTTTTGAAGCCCATACACCTGTATTATAGTAGCCAGCCTTTGTTTTGAGCAGGTTAAACGGCACCATGTAAAACTGAGTACTTGCTCCTCCCTGGAGAAACAGTACTTCGTAACCCTCTGGCACCTCAAGCAACTCCTTAACCAATGAAATAGCCTGATTCATCACAGCAATAAACTCTTTACTGCGATGAGAAATTTCCAGTACAGATAGGGAGGTATCCGCAAAATTCAGGATTGCTTCAGCAGTTTTCTGAATCGTATATTCAGGTAAAATTGATGGACCTGCATAAAAATTGTGCTTTTTCATTTGGTGGAAATTAAAGGTAATAAATATTAAAATAGAATGACATAGCTTTGAACATTATTAAAAAGTAACAGCATATCAAAATATCCTGCTACTAATTGCAAAATTAACACATTTGTCAGAAATCAGGCAAGAATTCGATGAAATAAGCATTACCCGACTCAACCTTCAATAAAAGGCATATTTACAATCTTAGCCTTCAAACGTTTATTGCGTACAAGAATGTAAATTTCAGTACCTAAATAACTGAAATCCTTATGGATATACCCCATTCCAATCCCCTTATCGAGTACCGGAGACTGGGTACCCGAAGTTACGACACCGATTACAACTCCTTCTTTATCAACAATTTCATACCCATGACGCGGTATTCCCCTGTCTATCATTTCGAATCCTTTCAACCTGCGTGTAACCCCTTCCCTCTTTTGCCGCAGAAAGAAATCCTTATCAATAAAGTCCTTATTATCCGTAAATTTGGTAATCCACACCAGACCCGCCTCTATTGGTGAAGTGGTGTCATCTATGTCGTTGCCATAGAGGCAGTAACCCATTTCGAGCCGAAGGGTATCGCGGGCACCAAGGCCGATGGGTTTGATCCCTTCTTCTCTGCCAGCCTCGAAAATGGCATCCCAGACTTGCTGAGCAAATTCGTTATAAAAATATAGTTCAAAACCGCCTGCTCCGGTGTATCCTGTTGCAGAAATAATAACATCCTCTACTCCGGCTAACCGCCCAACTTTAAAAGTGTAGTATTTTATTGCTGAAAGATCTGTATCCGTTAGTTTCTGTAAAACGTTTAAAGCTTTAGGGCCCTGAACAGCCAACTGACTAATCCGGGAAGAAGCGTTCTCCAGTTCTGCACCCATATCATTTTGAGACACCAGCCAATCCCAGTCTTTTCGAATATTGGAGGCATTCACCACCAACATATACTTATTGGGTTCAAAATAATAAACCAGCAAATCATCTACTATTCCTCCTTTCCCGTTGGGAAAACAGGAGTATTGTGCCTGTCCAGTTTGTAGAATGGAAGCATCGTTTGAAGTTACCTTTTGAATAAATGATAAAGCATTAGGACCTTTAACCCATATTTCACCCATGTGAGAGACATCAAAAACCCCGACACCAGTGCGGACTGTTATATGTTCATCTTTAATACCTGAGTATTCAACAGGCATTTCAAATCCGGCAAATTCAACAATCTTCGCATTGTATTGCTTATGAATCCCGTAAAATGGAGTTCTAATCATTGGAATCTTTCATTAAATTATAAAACGGTGTAAATTTATAACTTTAAGAATGACTAAAAGCAGAAAAAGATCACTTGATTTAATAAAAAAACAGTAATTTTATTCAATTTAGTTTTGATTACTAAAAATTAAAAATTACTATGGCATATATCAATTTAGACTATCTACGCAATATTACCGGAGGCGATAAGGAATCAATACGTGAGATAATTCTGCTTTTTATGGAGCAGGTTCCTGAATTTATAGGGAATATGAAAAAGCATCTGGAAGAAAAGAATTATATCGAATTGGGCAGAGAAGCCCATAAAGCAAAATCCTCAGTTATGATTATGGGTATGGAGGATCTAGGTCTTGATTTAAAATCACTCCAGCTTGCAACAATTAACGGCACACAAGAGGAAACCTACCCTCAGCATTTTCAAAAATTTGAAAATGAGTGCCATATAGCACTGGAAGAACTGGAGACTGAGCTGGCCAAACTGGCCTAATTCCATGAATTGCCAAACCGGTGGACTTGTCAGAAAGAATTATTGTGTAAAACTCAATATTTAAAGGATAATTAATTAATCACAGAATAATGGGGAAAACCTTTCTCAAGGAACTTTTTAATTTGGCGTCATTTTCAATATTGACTCGGCAAAATCATAAGTTGCTTTCTCGACCTCATTGAAACTTCCTGAGGTCAGATTACATGCAATAACGTGCGAACCGGCTGCAGGAAAGGGCTGTTCTCTCCTGGATTGCAATGGAGTACTCACCTTGGAGAACATGTCCAAGGCAGCTTTGACTTCAACTACCTGATCCTGATGCTCCTCATCCTTATAATAATATCCCAGGAATAAGGGGCAGCTTACTTTTGAAAAAACATTATCATTCATGGTTGCATCTATCAACTGCTGAAGATAAACAGTCCCTTCTGCCCGGTATTTGCAATACCAGTATTTGCAAATCTCTCCGGATGGGTCATCTGACGTTATTCTGAAGTCACCGCCGAAATTCAACCGGGCAATCTGCAAGCCCCAGTGCTTTGACAATAAAACAGAGGCTTTCTGCTTAATCCTTACATTTGGGGAGTAGAGAATCAGTCCTGAAACCATTTCCGGGAAATCGGCCGCCAGCTTAAGTCCGAGGGTACCACCTGTTGAAGTTCCCATAATGATTACCTTTTGCCCCAAATGGGCTGCAATGACCAATGCCATTTTTGCCGATTCATACAGTCGGTCTGGAGACATATCAATCAGCGGATTTTCAGTAACCAATCCGTGCGAAGCCAGTCTTGCCAGGTAGGCGTTGCACTTGTACCTCTTTGGAAAGTCTTCATTGACCGGAAAGCCCTCCTCTCGGCTGGCTGAAAAACCGTGCAGATAAAGAAGAACATATTCTGTTTTACATTTAGCTGAATCATTGGCCCAAATAATTTTAGCTTCATTACCCGGACGAACTTTCCCGGCAGACTCCAAATGAGCTACAAACGTCTGAATTGGTTCAGTGATTACCGGAAGTTTTGAATTTAAAACCGGATCAGGCATAACTGGTCCCAGAAAATAGATTGCCGCGATCAGCAGGATAATTCCTGATATTATCTTTAATGCTCTCATAGTATGAAAATTAAGTAAACAATTCTTTTGGTCAATCGGTTTTGGGTAAGGTTCGGAAAAAATAAAAATGAAGCTGAAAGCCTCTCTAGGAGATTTATCAAATGCAAAGAATTTAAGTTCGAGACAATTGACAGTTAACCTTTCAGAACCCGAATTATTGCCGTTCTTTTCCTGCCATCCATCAAAACCTCCAATGGATTCCTAAATCTGACATGCCTGACATATTTACCCTGCCAGATTAATTCCTGCTGATCGAGCAAATCAAACTTTATAAAATCGGTACTGTTGTTCTCGGGAACTGAGAAATAGCCAACATTCATTGAAGTTACGTTGTGAAAGAAATGAGAACCCAATGATGCCTCAAGCGGATAATCGGGTAATCCAAGTTCAACGATCACTCTGGCATTATTAATTTGTGCCCAGTTCACCGGAATACCGGTATATTGGTCCCTGGTTCCCCATCGTCCCGGACCAATAAGGATATAATTTTGACGCTGTCCATTGAGGTTCTTGTTGATTTCTGATATTTCAACGGCAATTTCCCTGGTTTTTGTCTTGTCAAAGGTTTTAATATCCACATAAACAACATCTGAGATTCCCAAAAGTTTGCCATTACCCATCCCTTTAGCAGACTTGAGCAAAAGATCTGAATGGTCAGTTGAATCCAAGTCAATGGCAATCTCTGCCTGTCTGCGTATAAGCGGTTTGAGCTGAAGCAGGTAAAACGTGGGCCATCCATTTTCGCCGCTGGTCAGATCGAGTGCAAATTCCATCTCCACAGGCGCACCCATCGCCTGTTTAAAGAGCTTCATAAGGACAAGCAAAGCATCAGACAGAGGGACATGCTGGTATTCCAGGATATTGGCAAAATTAATTACACGTGGTCCGCGAACCCCAATTCCTGGAACAAGATGATCATTTTCAATACTATATGTTGATGCACAATGTTCCAGAATACCATCCTTTTCTGCTTCAGCAATTTTATATTTTTTGATTGCGGCCATCTCCCCCTCAAGTGTGAGATCAAACTCGCGATCATTCATATCAATCGCATAGAATTCCCGCTGGGAATCACGAACCTGGTCTTCTACTGAACTATTATTCAATGCCGGGTACCTTGGACAAAACCGGAACGCCTTTTCACCTCCAACCACTGCCTGACCCAGGCCTACTGCGATTACTGAAAACCCATCTTCAGGTTCCATATAAGCATATGGATAATAATTAAAGGATTGGGCGACTCCGCTGACATCTACATAAAACTTCCGGTTATGCTCTTGTCCAACAACAGGTTGAATGACTACAGCCATTTTTTCCTCCTCAATTTTGTAATTGATCGCATTGAAATAGCTTCTTGCATCGTCACTAAAAACAGAGGCATAAACCAGTTTTACTGCAGTACGCAATTGATCAAACCGTACATTTTCGTCAGGATGGTTATTGGGTATCAGGTAGGTGGCATAGACCCCTGAAAACGGCTGAAGCAACGAATCTTCGAAAAGTCCTGAAGATCTCACGGCAATAGGACAGTTTACCTGACGAACATACTGCAACAGTTTTTCTTTCAGACCGTCACTTAGATTAGCCTTTTGAAATGCGCTGTTAACCTGCCGGAAGTCTGACTGATGATAAGCAATATCATACAGGTTATTGTCTTCCATAAAATTATCAAATTCAATGGCTCCAATCACAGCCGTAGCCGGCATCCGGATATTGATTCCGGGAATCAGCGTTTTCATGTCGATATTCTCCATGAGGTTACACATGAAAGCAAGACCCCTCCCTTTTCCCCCGAGTGAACCAAGTCCGAGTCTGACAATATAACGATTCCCGGTAACCAATAAGGGATCAAAATTGATAATTCTTCCCCGGTTTCTTTTCTCCTGAACATCGGCAAAAACGCTCAGGCAAATATCCCTGATTTTGGCAGGATCATCAAAATCACCGGTTTTGTATGGAATAAGCCTTTCTGCGATATTGATTTCACCCCGCGCCAAAAGCCATGTGGAAAAATCGTTGGTCCTTCCATGATAAACCAAAGATTCTACGGGTACTTCCGAGACCAGTTGTTCAAATTCATGAAGATTCCGGGCAGTGGCAATTGGATCTCCATTGTTATTGCGAAAGACAAAATCACCAAATCCTAAATTACTATTAATAAACTCATTAATATCATGTGATAGGGTATCTGAATTCTTATTGATAAATCCCGCCTGAATTTCATTGGCTCTGACAGCATTCGAAACATCATGTGACTGAAGCAGCAACGGGATAGGATACCTTAAGCTTTGTTTTACAAATTTCAGCAGATCAATGCCTGCATCTTCATCATTTACTCCGTTGCGTGAAAATTTGACATCTGAAATAACGCACAGCAGATTCTCCTTATATTCATAAATAACCTCCAGTGCATCCTCGTAAGTACTGACCAGCAAAACCTTAGGACGTGCCCTGTACTTAAATATCTTATGGAGCTCGTCAGTGGATTCATCAGAAACCAAAGCCTGTGTCTGGGTCATCACACTGGTAAAGAGCAGGGGCAAATAGCGGGAATAATACTTAATAGAATCTTCGACCAATAAAATTATTCTAACTCCGCCAAGCCTCGTATCACGGGCAACATTTCGTTTATCTTCGATGTATTTAATCATCGCCAGAAAAACATTCGAATTACCATTCCAGACAAAAACACGGTCAATGGCCGGTGTCCGGTTGGCTGCCAACTTAAAATAACGGACGTCACTGTTGTTGTTCACCAGTAAAAGGATAGGAATCCGCGGTTTGGAGGCAAAAATCTCCTCCACCACTTTTAGCGGCATCTCCTTATCGACCCCGGCCATGATAATTGCCAGATCAAAATGCCTAGTGTTGAGTATTTTACTGACATCCTCCTCCGCATTTACACTCGTAAAACGGGGTGCCGCATAAAGATTTAACTGAAGATATTCCCCAAAAATCTTGTCAGAAAATTGACCTTCCCGTTCGATCGCATAGGAATCGTAGAGCGTTGCAAAAAGTAATACCTCTTTAACCTTATTAGGCATCAACTCCTGAAAGATGTCGCGATCGCTCTTTCTTCGTTTGTAAATGGCTGAAATTGAGATATTTTCAAATTTTTCCATAGCGTAAAACTATCAGATCATTACCCCTTAAAGTTAATTAAAAAATGGAAAAAACAGAAAAGGGGCCTAAGCCCCTCTTCATTGGATATTTTGATCGTTTATTCCACCACCCAGGTGTTTCCGCTGCTGAGCAGTTCATCGATCGTTTTGATTTTCGCCTTACTCTGTACCGTTGCAATCTGCTCCTCCATCAACTGGTCATAAACCGGAGCCTCAACAGCACGGATTACTCCCATGGCTACTGGGAATTCGGGCAATTTCATTCCGATTAATTGCTGATGTACATAACCGTTTGGCTCTGTAACATCATGGATAAGGATATCATCGCGGGTGACCCCGTTTTCGCCGATTGTGGCTACTTTCAGGACAGCCTTATCAAAGATGAGACCTTTATCCTTATTGTTACCAAAGATCATTGGCTCACCGTGTTTCAAAAAGATTTGCCGCTCTTCACGATTCTTAGGATCTGAAATTTCGGCATGAATCCCATCATTGAAGATAACACAATTCTGTAAAACCTCCACCACAGAGGTTCCATGATGTTTTGCCGCCTCTTCAAAAACCTCCTGCGAATGTTTGATGTTGTTGTCCACTGCCCGGGCGAAGAAGGTGCCACCGGCTCCCAGAATAAGTTGACCGGGGATAAACGGGCTTTCAATAGTCCCCTGTGGGGATGTTTTTGTAACTGCACCCCTGTCGGAAGTTGGTGAATACTGACCTTTTGTAAGACCGTAAATTTTATTGTTGAACAGGATGATATTCAGATCGATATTGCGGCGAATGCAATGAATGAAATGGTTTCCTCCGATAGCCAGGGCATCCCCGTCACCGGTAATTTCCCATACGCAAAGTCTGGGATTCGCACATTTCACGCCCGAGGCCACTGCGGCAGCGCGACCGTGAATGGTATGAAAACCGTAGGTACTCATATAATAAGGAAATCTTGAAGAGCATCCAATACCGGAAATCACGGCAAAATCCTCCTGTTTAACGCCCAGGGTGGCCATAGCTTTCTGAATTGAGTTCAAAACTGCATGATCACCACATCCGGGACACCAACGAACTTCATTCTCGCTTTTAAAATCCTTTAAGGTATATTCCAATATTTCTGTCATTACTTTTCCTCCAGAAGCTTTTCAAAATTTTCAACTAATTCCTGCATCGTAAATGGTAAACCCTGAACCTTGTTATACTGGTGATACGTGAAACCAGGAACTTTATCACGCAGATAACCAGCAAACTGGCCAAGATTTAACTCGCATACCACGATTTTTTTAAACCGGGAAAAGACCTCTTTGGTATTTGCGGGAAGCGGCCTGATATAGTTAAAATGAGCTAGCCCGATTTTAACCCCTTTGTCTTTTAGTTCACGAACTGCACCATCCACATATCCGAATGTACCGCCCCATCCGACGACTAAAAGATCACCTTGCTGATCACCGTCTACTTCAATATCAGGGATCATATCAACAACCCGGTTCACTTTGGTCTCACGGATATCGGTCATCCGCTGGTGATTCATCGGATCGTGGCTTACATTACCGGCAGCATCTTTTTCAAGTCCGCCAATCCGGTGCTGGTATCCATCCATTCCGGGGAAAGCCCATTCACGGGCAAGTGTTTTTTCATCACGCAAGTATGGCTTAAAGGTCGCCGGATCAGTTGCAATCCGCGGAGTAATGGAAGGCAATTCACTGAATACAGGAATTTTCCATGGTTCTGAACCGTTCCCCAGGAAACCATCGGTCAAAAGAACCACGGGAACCATCCGCTCAAGGGCTATTTTAGCAGCAGTAAACGCATAATGAAAACAATCTGAAGGGGTTGAGGCCGCAATAACAACAAGAGGACTCTCACCGTTACGGCCGTATAAAGTCTGAAGAAGATCTGATTGTTCTGTTTTAGTTGGAAGACCGGTTGATGGCCCGCCGCGTTGCACATTAACTACGACAAGTGGCAATTCGGCCATTACACTCAGACCCAATGCTTCGGATTTAAGGGCAAAGCCCGGGCCGGAAGTGGTTGTGACAGCCAATTTCCCGGCAAAGGAAGCACCAATTGCTGTACATATTCCTGCAATTTCATCTTCTGCCTGAAAACTTTTGACGCCAAGATCCTTTCGGTCGGCCAGTGCCTGAAGAATCTCAGTTGCAGGGGTGATGGGGTAAGAACCAATGAACAGATCAAGACCTGCTTTTTTGGAAGCAGTCAGCAAGCCCCATGCTGTTGCAAGATTGCCGTTGATATTGCGATAAGTTCCTTTTTCAATTTCAGCCGGATGAACCACATAACGAGGTGTCAGATGCTCAAGTGTTAGTCCGTAATTCCAACCGGCATGCAGAACCCTGAGGTTTGTCTCTACCACAACCGGACTTTTGGCAAATTTCCGTTTGATAAAATTCTCAATATAATCAAGTGGCCTGCTGAACACCCAACAAATCAACCCTAAAGCAAACATATTTTTACTGCGGAGGATGCTCTTATTGTCTATATCCAAATCTTTTAATGCCTCCCGCGTCATGCTGGTAATCGGAACAGCAACCTTAAAATAGTCCTGCAGATTACATTCTTCAAACGGGTCACCGGTTTTTAGTTTTGCCTTGTCAAAATTCTTCTGGGTAAAACTGTCCACATCGTAAAAGATGGTCCCCCCCGGACGCATAAAATTTGCGTTTGCTTTGACTGCAGCCGGATTCATCGCGACCAGTACGTGGGCAAAATCGCCGGGAGTGGTGATTCTCCCTTTTCCAAACTGCACCTGAAATCCGGAAATTCCTCCAATCGTCCCTTGCGGTGCCCTGATCTCAGATGGATAATCAGGAAATGTGGAGATGTCGTTCCCAAATAATGCCGAAGTATCTGAAAAAAGTGCTCCGGTCAACTGCATTCCATCCCCGGAGTCACCCGAAAACCGTATTGCGACCTCTTCCAGCTCAATGATTTTTGTACCAATCATAAAAATTAAATAATAATTTATACTTGTGTTTATCCTACAATATTGAGTGTATATTACTAATTTTGGAGATACTTATTTTGGAGTACAAATTTAAACAATTTTAATCGAATGGCTATTATAAAATCACTTCGCGGAAAAACTCCTGTTTTTGGTCAGAGTTGCTGGCTCGCTGAAACTGCCGTGATCATTGGGGATACCAGCATCGGGGATAATTGCAGTATCTGGTTTGGGGCGGTACTTCGTGGCGACGTTCACTTCATAAAAATAGGGAACAACGTTAATATTCAGGATAATGCAGTAATTCATGCCACCTATTTAAAATCACCGACCACCATCGGAAATAATGTAACCATCGCCCATGGAGCCGTTGTTCATGGCTGTACAATCCATGACAATGTGCTGATTGGAATTAATTCTGTAATTCTGGATGATGTAATCATTCACAGTGATTCAATTATTGCAGCGGGAGCTATAGTTACTAAAGGAACCATAGTTGAGTCTGGCGCTGTCTATGCAGGTTCTCCTGCCAAAAAAATCAAAGATATGAGTAAGGAATTACTGGAAGGTGAAATTAACCGGATCGCCAACAATTACCACATGTATTCCGGGTGGTACAAGGAGTCTGAATAAATAGAATCCCGCCAGGAAAAAAATTGAAAAGAGATAGAACTAGGTTGGAATCAATTGAAATAGATTGGAATCAATAGTTATGCATTTCGAAAATCAGAATGTATAAATATACAAATCAAAGGCCTAACCTGAAAAGGAAAGGCCTTTGATTTTAAATTTCTTTGGATAACCTGTAATTTTAAATATTTTTGTCTGCCTTTAATTTCATTATGCAATTGACTCCCGAAAATATGACGAATATTATGAAACCTACCTTAGTAATTCTTGCAGCCGGCATGGGCAGTCGCTATGGCGGACTTAAACAACTCGACGAAGTTGGTCCAAACGGTGAAGCCATTATCGACTACTCCTTGTACGATGCGATACGTGCAGGATTTGGAAAAGTCGTATTTGTAATCCGTGCCGATTTTGCTTCGGAATTTAAAGCCCGGTTTGAACCTAATCTGGAAGGGAGAATCGAGACCGGATATGTGTATCAGTCACTTGACAAAATTCCAGAAGGATCAGTTGTTAATCCGGAAAGAGAGAAACCCTGGGGCACCGCTCATGCAACAATGATGGCTGAGCCGGTTGTGCACGAACCCATGGCCGTAATTAATGCGGATGATTTTTATGGGAACAAGGCTTACAAGGTCATGGCAGATTTCCTACTCTCCTCATCCGACGATAATGAGTATTCGATGGTTGGATATAACGTTGCCAATACTTTATCCGAATTTGGGACCGTTTCACGCGGAGTCTGCAATACGGACAAGGACGGTAACCTGACAACGGTTGTCGAGCGGACCAAAATCAATCGCGATGAGGATGGCATTTATTATTATGAAGAGGATAATCGGTACAAGCTGGATGAAGAGACTCCTGTATCGATGAATTTCTGGGGTCTTAAACCCAATGTCTTTAAATACCTGAACGAAGGATTTAAAGAATTCCTCGATCAGCAGGGCAATGAGTTGAAATCAGAATATTTTATCCCGCTGCTAATCAACAATAACATTGTAAAAGGAACCATCAGAACAAAGGTTCTTCAGTGCAATTCTCCGTGGTTTGGAGTCACCTACCGGGAGGACAAACCCTTTGTACAACAACGGATTAGAGAGCTGATTGAATCGGGTGAGTATCCTGAGAAACTTTGGGAATAATTAGATCCGGGAATTCCGGGTTAGGCACACCATCAATCGCCGGTCAAACAAATAATCCAAAAGAAAAACTTCGTGTCCGGCAAATGAAGGGTTGCAGCATTAAGTTAACCTATTGATTAACAAAACTTACACCTATTTAATAATGAGCACTTCAAAATTTTCCGAATTAGTCAATAAGTTTGATATTGATCTGTCGATTAAAGGTATCGCTCCGTTTGGTACCGGTCATATCAATGATACCTATCTGGTTACTACCACTCCGGACGAGGCTCCTGATTATATGCTTCAGCGGAAAAATCATAAAATTTTCAAGAATGTACCCGGGATGATGGGGAATATTGTACTTGCAACGAACCACATCCGGAATCTGTTCACTTCTGCGGGAGAAAAAGAGGTGGATCGCAAGGTGATGACTTATTTTCCTTCAAAAGAGGGACAAATGTTTGTCAATGATGATGAAGGAAATTACTGGACCTTATTTCTTTTCATAGCCGACTGCCGCGTAGTCGAGAACATCCAAAAGCCCGAACAGGCATTTGCGGCTGCCCGTGCTTTTGGTCATTTTCAAAAACAACTTGCTGATCTCCCTGGGGACAAGCTCATCGAAACAATTCCCAATTTCCACAACGGCATATCCCGTTTAAATGATTTCAAATCGGCAATTTCGAAGGACGCAGCAGGAAGAGTAGCGGAAAACAAGCTGTTAATCGATAAAATACTGGAGAGGTCCAACGAAATGACTGCCATACAGCGGGGTCTCGACGATAAAAGCATTCCGTTAAGGATCACCCATAACGACACAAAGATTAACAATATCCTGTTTGATCAGGATAATAATACTCTTTGCATCATTGATCTTGACACGGTAATGCCGGGTTCTGCACTCTACGATTTTGGGGATGCTATACGTACCCTGGGAAACAGGGCACCTGAAGATGAACCCGATCTCACAAAAGTAGCATTCAATCGGGAAATTTATGAGGCTTTTGCAAAAGGATACCTATCAGAAGCAAAGTCATTCCTGACACCAACCGAAATTGAATACCTGGCTTTTTCGTGCAACTATATGGCTTGGGAACAGGCCATGCGGTTTCTGACCGATTACCTGAACGATGATCTTTATTATAAAACCGATTACCCAGGGCATAACCTGGTAAGGACCAGGGCCCAAATCCGTTACCTGGAGGTATTGGAAGAAAATAAAGGGGTTATGAAAGCTATAGTCAGACAGAATTAACCAGTTTTTTAACAGCAGGAAGGGAAGTAAACTTAAAGTGCAGAATGCAAAGTGAAAAGTGAAAAATTCAAAGCGCAAAGCTGGTATTTTTATCCGATTTTGATTAAATTTAGGGTCATGTTTCTATAAAATTAACCCATACTTTAGGATTATGAAGACAACAATTTCCATTCTGATAATGCTATTTACCGGGTTCACCGGTTCTTCACAAACCAATCAGGCAAAAAATTTTGAAACTGATACTTACGAAACGTCAAAAGGGCAACTGAAGATTACGTTTATTGGTCATGGAACACTGATGATCGAAGCAGGCGGCCAGGTCGTCCACATCGATCCGGTATTGCGTGAAGCAGATTTTTCAAAACTTCCCAAGGCAAACCTGATACTTGTTACCCATGAACATTTTGATCACCTTGATAAGAAAGCGATTTCAATGATTGCAGATCCTCAGACTAAAATTATTATGAGCAAAAGCTGCAAAGGATTAATTGACAATGGGATCGTTCTTTTGAACGGAGAGCAAAAGAATTTAGGAGATTGGGTAATCGAAGCTGTGCCTGCATATAACCTTCAGAATAAACGACCAGATGGTCTCCCCTTTCATCCGAAAGGAAACGGGAACGGGTACGTAATCAGTTACGGCGGGAAAAGGATTTATGTGGCTGGTGATACTGAAAATGTACCTGAAATGGGTAATCTTAAAAAAATCGATATTGCCTTTCTTCCCATGAATCTCCCTTATACGATGACTCCCCAAATGGTTGCCGACGGTGCAAAAAGTTTCATGCCAGTCGTTTTATACCCCTACCATTACGGTGAAACAAACCCACAGTTATTGGTTGATTTAATGAAGGCAACGCCCATTGAAGTTATCATCCGAAAAATGAAGTAGAAACAGACCCGAAAGGTTTTTTTACGCCTTGAGGGCATATAAAATTCAATTTATTGATTATCTGAACGATTGAGCACCCGGATTATTTCCGTAAGGTAAACCCGAAGTCAGCTCCTTCCCCGATTTCTGAGAATAAACTGATTGTTCCACCCAATCCCTCAACCATTGATTTAACTTTAGCCAATCCAATACCGGTTCCAGTGACTCCCGATTTATCTGTAGTTGAGGCAGTTTCAAAAATCTGAAAAATCCGTTGCTGATCCTCTTTTTTAATGCCTGGTCCGTTATCAGTGATATTAAATTTCATATAATCCTTAAGATCTTCTACCATTATTGAGATCCGGATTTGATCTTTATCATTATATTTAATAGCGTTGACCAGAAGGTTTAGCAATATCTGATCCAAAGCATTTTCATTCGTGTATATCGTTAATTCGGACTGAAAATTGAAGGCAAACTTTACTTCGCCAATAGGATCGATTAACTGAATCAGGTCATTGAGGGACTCCCTAATATTTACGGTTTTTTTATCTCCGGACAAATGCCCTGAATTAAGACTGTATTCCAGGATTCCATCGATAAAATTAGTCAGCTTTAACGCAGATTTATTGATCATCTCCAGCAATTCCATTCCCTGATCATCCAACTGATCAGCATATTGATGACTAAATAAATCAGCAACCATAACAATCGTTGCAAGCGGCGATTTAATATCATGAGCGGCATTGCCGGCAAACTTTTTCAAAACAACATTGCGGGCCTCAATTTCCTTCGTCTTAGTCTCCAATTCAAAGGTCTTCTTCCTTAATTCAAACAATGCGATAATCTGATTCGCTAATGCTTTCAAAGCTTTAATCTGAAATTCGTCAAGCGAATTAGGTTCATTATCGATCACACATAAGGTCCCTAATGGAAAACCTTCCTTATTGGTCAAAGGAATCCCAGCATAAAAAATAACATAAGGTTCATTTATGACTAATGGATTGTCATGAAATCGTTCATCCTTTCTTGAATCAGGAATTATGAATATATTGTTTTTGTCATTAATAGCATGCGCACAAAAAGCAAATTCCTTTGGTGTCTCAGTCGCGTCAAGGCCGTGATGCGATTTGAACCATTGCCTTTTATCATCGATCAGGCTTATGAGTGAAATCGGAGTGCCGCATATCCGGGAAGCCAGGAAGGTAATATTGTCATATTCCTCTTCAGCCATGGAATCCAACACAGAATATCCTTTCAAGGCTTCCTGGCGTTTTATCTCATCTTTTGGAAGTTCAGGAATTATCATCTTACAATAGTTTATCTTGACTGGTCCGAAAGAATTATCGGATTCCCTCTTCCGAATTTGCCGTATCTGAATCTTCAAATATAACATATTTTGATTATACCAGTTTTAAAAATGATTCATTTTCATTTCTTGCTCAATCGAATAACATAAAGTTTGACTTTCAGGTTTTACACGATAGTTTTATTTAACCATGAATTATTCTGTGAAATATCCTGAGATGTTCAGATTTTTTTCACAGTTTTACCTGATAAATTTCAACTGCTAAACCACTATAAATCATGACTAGAATATTTGTTATGGGCATTGTTCTCTTTTCCTTCCTGAACATAAATACCGGATCAGCAGAGGATTCGCTGCCTGTCAGGGGTTTTTGCATCGGAGCACCACAATCAGCTGAGGTTGATGAATTTATAAAATTTATCGCAGAAGAATTGGGGCCAAGAAAAGTCAACAGCCTGATACTCCGGATTGACTTCAATTACCAGTTTGAGAGTCATCCTGAATTAAGGGATTCCTCCGCTTTGTCGAAGGCTGAAGTAAAAAAAATCGTGGAAGTTTGCCGGAAAAATCAGATTCGCCTTATTCCTCAGATCAACCTGCTTGGACACCAGTCGTGGGCCTCAAAAGTCACCAATTTGCTGCGTGTTTATCCCCAGTTCGACGAAACGCCAAAAGTAGAAATGCCTGCAAAATACACCTGGCCCAACTCCGATGGCTTGTATTGTAAAAGTTATTGTCCGTTACATCCCGATTTGCACCCCATTGTTTTCGGATTGGTGGATGAGATCTGTGATGCTTTTGAATCGGATGCCTTTCACGCCGGAATGGATGAGGTGTTTTACATCGGTGAGGAGCAATGCCCCCGTTGTTCGGGGAGAGATAAGGCAGAATTATTTGCAGGAGAGGTCAACCTGATCCGGAATCATTTGGCATTGAAAAACCGTAAGCTCTGGATATGGGGCGATCGGCTTCTTGACGGGAAAACCACTGGTCTGGGGATGTGGGAAGCGAGCATGAACAACACATATCGTGCTATAGATCTAATATATAAAGATATAATGATATGCGACTGGCACTATGAGCGTCCGGATCAGACTCCTGTCTATTTCGCGACAAAAGGACTCAGTGTAATTACCTGTCCCTGGCGAATCCCCGAAAATGCAGTTAAACAAACGGAAGATATGTTCCGTTTCAGAGCATCTGTTACTCCGGAGATGAAAGATAGGTTTCAGGGAATGATGCAAACCGTCTGGTCAGGTGCAGGACAATTCATGGATGAGTTTTATGGCCGGAAAACAAATCCCAAAGCAGGACAAAACACCCAATCCAATTGTTTCAGAGCCATGTTTGAGGTGATTCAAAAGAAAATGAAGGAATGAAGGAAACCGGGAAATAGGGAAACCGGGAAATAGGGAAATATTAAAAGCATATAAATCATGGCCGTTAATCAAACACGTATTTTTTCAATCGATGTCTTTCGAGCCATCACAATGGTGCTTATGATATTTGTAAATGATTTCTGGTCGTTATCCGGGATTCCTTCCTGGCTTGAACATGCACGGGCCGATCAGGATTTCCTGGGGTTTTCAGATTTGATTTTCCCATGTTTTCTGTTCATTGTAGGGATGTCGATACCCTATGCTATTCGAAACAGGCTTGCGAAGGGGGAAAACAAGGTGAATATTTTAATTCATATTGCTTTACGCTCCTGCGCGCTGCTGGTGATGGGATTTTTCACCGTCAACATTGATCACCTGAACGGAACTGCTTCAGGAATCAGCCGCGAATGGTTTGAAATTATAATGGTGATCGGATTTTTTCTGATCTGGAATGTCTATCCGAAAAAAGCTGGCTCGAAGAAATACCTGTTTTATGGCTTGCAAACCGCAGGAGTAATAATTCTGTTTGTACTTTTTCTTGTATTCAGAGGAGGCAAGGAAGGGACATCACATATGACACCATCGTGGTGGGGAATTCTTGGACTAATCGGCTGGACCTACCTGATCACTGCGGCAATCTACTTTTTTGTCCGTAAATCATCGCTGTTACTGGTTCTTTTCTGGCTCTTGTTTACCCTGTTGAACATCGCAGATCAGGCAAAGTGGTTTCATACCCCCATTCCGGGAGGTGGCGCATTTCAGGGATTCACCTTTGCCGGAATTGGGGCCACCCTCTTGATTGACTGGGCTAAATCGCCTGAAAAAAGAAGAATTTTACCACTTTTATACCTTGGTGCAGGATTGTTTTTGCTTCTTTTAGGATTCTGGCTCCGGAATTTTTTCATCATTTCAAAGATTCATGCCACCCCTACCTGGGTCTTTCTTTGCAATGGAATCGCGTTCGGTTTATTTGCATTAATCTATTTCCTAGTTGACCTGAACGGAAAGGCCGGTTGGTTTCGTTGGATCAAACCTGCAGGTACCAGCACACTGACCTGTTATCTGATACCCTATGTATATTACAGTCTCGCCACGTTTGCATTCACCTTGCCCGCCTTCCTGAAATCGGGAGTTATCGGATTGGTGAAATCTTTTATATATGCCATGATTATCATTGGCATTACCTTCCTTTTGGGAAAATTAAAGGTTAAATTAAAGATCTGACCCATTACTTTCGTGTAAGTTCTAAAGGCTTACCCCCATTAAACCATTGTTTTACAGCCTCTGTAACAATGAGTAATACACAAATCAGAATGATGGTTGTCAGGAAAGTATTGACTGTTCCCTGCACCCTGGTTTTCAAAACACTTATTTGGGGAATATAGATATTAACCATATTCATCACACCTCCGGCTATGGTGGTAATACCAACAAATGTCATCGGAATTACGGTAACCCAAATATACCTGCGTTTTCCACGGTTAATCAGGAATGAGGTTCCTATAGCCAGCGCGAGGGTTGCCAATAATTGGTTTGCTACCCCAAACATCGGCCAGATCGTTGAAACACTCCCGGTATAAATAAAGTAACCCCAGGCAAAAACAACCAAAAAACTTGTGATCAGATTTCCGATAATCCAGTTGGGTCTGCCAAAAGGCGGATAGACTTTTCCAAAAGCTTCCTGCAGTATAAATCTTGCAATTCGGGTTCCAGCATCAATCGTCGTCAATATAAATAAGGCCTCAAACATAATGGCAAAATGGTACCAGTACGACATCAGGCCGGAAAGGCCGGGAATAGCTGAAAAAACCTGGGCCATTCCGACCGCAAGCGATACTGCTCCACCCGGTCTGCCGGCAATGACCTCCTTAACCTGCGATGATAAAGAAAGTAAATTAGTCTGTGTGAAACCTAAGGCCTGCAACTGTGGCAATATCTGTGTGAATTTTTCAGGCGAAACATTGATCTGAAAATAGTCCAGTGGGAACAGACTGGTTGCAGCAATCAAAGCAAGAATACTAACCATGCCCTCAGCAAGCATCGATCCTACGGCAATTTGCTGAATGTGTGATTCTTTCATGATCATTTTGGGGGTAGTTCCGGAACTGACCAATGCATGAAATCCGGAGATGGCACCACATGCAATCGTTATAAAAAGGTAGGGGAACAATGAGCCTGGAATAATTGGCCCGCCACCATGAATATATGGGGTAAATGAAGGCATTTTGATTTCAGGAGCCACCATGATAATTCCTACGGCAAGCATAAAGATAACAGTCAGTTTCATGATTGAGCTCAGATAATCCCTGGGAGAAAGCAACAGCCAGACCGGAAGTACTGAGGCCAGAAATCCGTACGAAGCCAATAAAATGGTAAGGGTTTTCCGGTCAAAGGTAAACCACGACTCGAAGGGGGAGCCGGGAATGAATTTCCCGTAGATCACTGCAAGTGAAAGTAGGATCACCCCAATTATTGTCGCTTCAACAGTTCTTCCTTTCCGGAACTTAAACATCCACAATCCCATAAAAATAGCAATCGGGATAGTTGCAGCAATTGTAAAAGTTCCCCAGGAGCTTTCTGCCAGGGCATTAATCACAACAACCCCGAGGCCTGCAAGTGCTATTATGAGGATAATTAAGACTGCCACTGAGGTAATCGTACCACTGAACGAGCTTATTTCAGCCTTTGCAATTTCAGCCAATGATTTCCCGTCATATCTCATTGAAGCCGTAAGAATAACCATGTCGTGGACCCCACCTGCCATTACCGCTCCAACAAGCATCCAGATAAATCCGGGCATAAAGCCAAATTGGGCTGCTAATACCGGTCCAACCAACGGACCCGCACCCGCTATGGCTGCAAAGTGATGCCCAAAAACGATCCATTTGGGCATTGGGTAATAATTGTTTTGATCAAACAGGCGGATTGAAGGGGCAACCTCATTGTCGCTCAGCATTAAAACTTTGACCGCAATAAAACTATAATAAAAACGATAGGCCAGCGCAAAAAAAGCAAAAGCACCCAGGACAAATGGCATTGCATTCATAGATTCAGAAATAATACGACAGACAGATTTAGATTTTTATTCCCCCAATATACCTGATATTCAGTGGAAAACAGATTTATTTTGTTTGTTTATTTGCTATTTCCCAGCAAAGCATTTTCCTTTGCCAGGCTCTCTTTGTGAATTGATTCCATAAGTTCTCTGATAAAAGATTCAGAAAGTTTTACATCCCGCCCAAGGACAATATTTTTCTGCACGATCTCTTCGAATCTTTTGGTTTGCAAGGGTGGAATATGATGAGTAGCTTTATAGGTTCCTATGGAATTTACCACTTCCATTCTCACTCCCAACAACCGGATAAGCTGGAAATCGAGGCTATCAATTTGTTTGCGAAATGTTTGCAGGCTATCCTGTTGTGCCTTGAGAACAAAAGTCAAAGCAAGTAAGATGACAGTTAAGTAGGCTATTTTCATTGGTATGCAATTTCAGGTTCATTTGTAAATGACAGATCATGTCAAATAGAAAAGGATTTAGTCCGGATAATGTTCACTAAAAATAGGGAAATGAACCAAAAAATCATGCAATCCTAAACAGATATCGTATTCCGTTCAGACGATAATAATTGTTGAATCTTTAAAACACTACAGTTTATTGATCAGTGAAGCCTGACAAGCTGCCCCAAATCCATTATCGATATTTACAACAGAAACACCACTGGCACAGCTATTTAGCATAGACAATAAGGCTGCAAGACCCTGAAAGCTGGCACCGTAACCAATGCTCGTGGGTACAGCGATAACCGGTTTATCAACCAATCCACCGACTACACTGGCCAGGGCCCCTTCCATACCTGCCACAACAATAATCACCCTTGCATTGCTGATGATATCCCATCGGTGAAAGAGACGGTGGATGCCTGCAACCCCTACATCATAAACAGTAACAACCTGATTATTAAGAAATCTTGCCGTTACTGCAGCCTCTTCGGCAACCGGAAGGTCAGATGTACCCGCAGAAACTATGGCGATATAGTTTTCCCCTGAAATTTCTTCCATATGTTTATAACTGATTGTTCTGGCCAGTGAATTATAGACGGCATCCGGAACCACGGTTTTTACAGCTTCGTACATTTCGGCTGTAACACGGGTGGCAAGGATATCCAATCCCTTTTCATACATGCGTTCAACAATCAGACGGACTTGTTCGGTCGTCTTTCCGGAAGCATAAATGATCTCAGGAATTCCGGTCCGTTTTCTACGGTCAGTATCAATGTTGGCAAAGCCCATATCCTCCATTCCCGGTTTGGAAAGCTGAGACAAGGCGTCCTCCAGGCTTAATGCCCCATCCTTATATTTTTCAAGAATATCACGTAAATCCATATCAAAGATTCTTCTGAATAATTTTTTCAACCTCATCCAGACTGAGCTTATGAAGAGAAGCCAGCTGCTTAACATCCTCAATTTCAGCCTTAACCCGGATCATCTTACCCTGAAAAGTGCAGTATTTAACTTGTACTTTTCCAAGTGCTGTTTCAATTTCCCGCTCATAACGGTCAAGAATAGTTTTTTTGACCGAATACTCCCTCAATCCAATGGTAGTGGTGTTTAAAAAGATAATTGATTTTAATTCTGAAATGAGCTCCTTGTTACAAAGAACAGAAAGTTTGTTGGCAGGTCTTGACTTTTTCATCATAAGCGGAGTTAAAAACACGTCGCTGGCTCCGGCTTCAAAAAGCTTCTGAAAGATAAATTCATACCATTCAGGATTCATGTCATCAATATTACATTCAATCACCGAAGCTTCCTCTGTTTCAGCATCATCCTGATCACCAACTGATTCAGAGAGGTAAGCCCTCAGAACATTCGGCACTTCCGAAACATCGCGCTGCCCGATTCCATACGCAATTTTATGAATCGGGAAACTGATTTGTTCGGTAAATTCATCCACAATTGCCACCAAAATTGCCGCACCAGTCGGGGTGGTTGCTTCATGTTGTACCAATCCTGTCCTGACAGGAATATCGCGAACAATTTCGACTGTCGCGGGGGCAGGCACAGGCATTATACCATGGGCACACTTCACTGTCCCGCCTCCAAGTTGAACCGGAGAGGCCATTACCTTATCCACGTTCAGATAGTCCAGACAAATGGCAGCTCCCACAATATCAGCCAGCGAATCCAGCGCCCCAACTTCGTGAAAATGGACTTTCTGTTTATCAATCCGATGAACTTTCGCTTCGGCCTCAGCAATCAGGTTGAAAATCCGGAGAGATGTCGTTTTCACCCGGTCAGAAAGGGTGCTTTGATTGACAATATCTTCAATATGCCGGAGGTGACGGTGTTTTTCGTTATCCGGATCATCAATGACCACAGTCGCTTTTGTACCCGAGACACCCCTGCGGATATCGGTTGAAATTTCGAGATGAAATCCTTTAATATTTAATTTTTGCAATTCTCCAGCCAAAAAGTCCGCATCAACACCAAGGTCGATCATGGCTCCAAGATTCATATCGCCGCTGATTCCGGCAAAGCAATCGTAATATAAAATTCTCATTGACCAATTTTTTTCAAATCGATAGGCTGCAATATCCGGTTCAATTTTCCCGACACCAAACCTTCCTGATCGATCTCTGTTCGTTCAAAACCAATTTTATTCATCTCTTTAATCACCAATTCACTTTTTGCTAAAAGCTTATCCATATCGTTCTTTTGGACCTCGATTTTGGCAAACGTTCCGAAGTGACGAACACGAACCTCCTCGAACCCCAGACGGTTAAGCATATCCTCCGCCGCTTCAATTTCCCGGAGTTTGGTTTCAGTGACTGCCTGATTATAGGGGATCCGGGAACTCAGACACGGACTGGCAGGTTTATTCCAGTTGGGCAGGTTGAAATATCTGGCAAGAGCTCTAACCTCCTCCTTCGAAATTTTACAATCCACCAGCGGAGCGTTTACCTGATTCTTTTGGGCCGCTTCCAATCCCGGCCGGTAATCTCCCAGATCATCGTGATTAGTACCACTCAGAATATCGAACCCGGCATATTGCGATTTTAATTTCTGGAGATCCTGATACAAATGATCTTTGCAATAAAAGCACCGATTGACCGGATTTAGACTGTAGCGTAAGTCACCCAGCTCACCAGTCTTGATCACATCAATCTTAATATCAAATAGTTGACAAAATGATTTAGCCAGATTGAAATCTTTATTTTTCAGACTTTCTGAATTTGAAATCACTCCGACAGCGTGCTCTTTCCCCTGGAATTTTCGGGCTAAAAAAAGGACAAGCGAAGAGTCTACGCCACCTGAAAAGGCAACAATAGATCCCTTTCTGTTTGTGAACCACTGTTTGAGAAGCTCCAGTTTATCTTCTAAGTTCTGATCCAGTTCATTCATTAGGTATTCTTAAAAAAAATATTTCTATTCGATAAACAATTCTACCAATAAAACAGTTTCACTTATCCAACACAATTATCCTGGTAGGTTTTGCTGCGTAAAGCTATAAATTATTACCAAAGAACAGATCAGGAGGCGAATTATATTAGAATACGTCTGATTCACTGTTTTTGTTTTAAATCCTGACTAAATTCTAAAAATATGAATACTTTTGCGCAATATTGAAAATTCCCTATTCAAAACACTTAAAGAAAATTAGTAATGCGATTAAATACTTTCTTAATTCTGTCCCTTATGCTGATTTTGGTTGTATCCTGTCAGACCAACAGCAGTAACAGCAAAACCAATGAGAATCTGGCACCCAACGTGCATAAAATTACTGCTCAGGAAGTAATCCAGGCGACCAGTTATACCTATGTTCGTGTAACGGAAGATGGAAAAGAATCCTGGATTGCTATTGCAAAACAGGAAGTGGAAGCTGGTAAACCATACTATTATGAGCCAAACATTGAGATGAATAATTTCACCAGCAAAGAGTTGAACAGAACCTTTCCTTCCATTTGGTTTGTCTCCAGGTTCAGTTCCACCCCCATTTTATCGAATCAAAAACAAAGCGGTACAAACGCGCCGCAAGGCAAGCAGGCTCCGGTAGCTAAAGCGGGGATAAAAGTGGCTCCGGCCAAAGGAGGTATCACAATAGGTGAACTTTATGCAAAAAAAGATTCCTATTCCGCCAAACCGGTCAAAATCAAGGGTGAGGTTGTAAAATTCAACAAACAGATTATGGGTAAAAACTGGATACATATTCAGGATGGGACCAATAATAACGGATCTTTTGATCTTACCATTACCTCCGATGAAACGGTTAAAGTTGGAGATGTGGTGACTATCGAAGGTATTATTACCCTGAACAAGGATTTTGGATACGGATATTCCTATGACATTATTCTTGAAAACGGCAAATTGATTCCATAGGATCTGAGCTGAATATTTCAGAAGAATCTGATAGAAATCCCTCATCGCTAAAACGGTGAGGGATTTTTTGTATTTTAGGGCGCAATTAGAGTCTTTTATGAAAAACATCCTTTTTTTTGAAAAGCTGTCACAGTCAATTGACGGTGAATTATATAGTGACAAGACCCACAGGATAGTCTATTCCACGGATGCATCTTCTTACCGGGAACTTCCGCTGGCGGTGGTGCTTCCCAGGAATAAGGAAGATGTTAAAAAGGTTCTGGTTTTTGCCCGGGAGCATCAAACTTCCATTATCCCCCGCGGGGCAGGAACTTCGCTTGCCGGTCAGGTTGTAGGATCAGGAATTGTGATCGATATCTCAAAATATATGGATCGGATTCTCGAATTCAACAAGCAAGAGAGATGGATCATCGTTGAACCCGGGGTTAACCTGGCAGAATTAAATATCTACCTTAAACCTTACGGCTTGCAGTTCGGACCCGAAACCTCGACAAGCAACCGCTGCAGGCTGGGCGGTATGCTGGGAAATAACTCATGCGGACTCAGATCGTTAATATATGGAAGCGTCCGTGAACATATCGTTGAAGTCGAGACGGTTCTTGCAGATGGATCCGAAGTGACTTTTGGTCCACTTTCCCGGGGAGAGTTTGAAGCAAAATGCGAATCTGATCCCCAAAAGCTGGAAACAAAAATTTATCAGCAGATTAAAGCAGCCCTTTCAAGTGAAACAACCCGTGATCAAATCCGTGAGGTATATCCTGAACCAGCTGTTTCGCGCCGTAATATGGGTTATGCGGTAGATTTTTTGCTTGAAACCGATCCTTTTACCGGCAATGGGGTTCCGTTTAATTTCGCAAAACTTCTTGCAGGATCTGAAGGGACGCTTGCCTTCACCACCTCCCTGAAACTTAATCTAATCCCTCTGCCACCCAGGATTAAATGTGTGGTTCCAGCCCATTTTACCTCTCTCGAGGAGGCTCTTTTTGCCAATATCCTTGTATTAAACCACCATCCGTCCACTATCGAGCTGATGGATGATATCATCATGAACTGTACCAAAGAGAGCCTTTCTCAGCGTGAAAACCGTTTTTTCATTGAAGGTGATCCCAAAGCAATTCTGATGATTGAATTTGCCGCAGATACCCGTGAGGAGATAGAGGAATCATATGCAAGTATGGTTAAGGAGCTGACAAATGCCGGATATGGTTATCATTTTCCCCTGATTTACGGAGACGATCAGATTAAAAAAGTTTGGGAACTGCGCACTGCAGGATTAGGGCTTTTATCCAATATTCCCGGAGATAAGCGAAGTACAACTGTTATTGAGGATACAGCAGTGGCCCCGGCCAGGCTTCCTGCCTACATAGCTGATTTTAAGAAGGTAATTGAGAAGTATGGCCTTAACTGCATTTATTATGCCCATATTGCAGTTGGGGAATTGCATTTACGCCCCCTTTTGAACCTCAAATCCAGTGAGGACCAATTAATATATGCATCACTGGCACAGGATGTTGCCGTGCTTGTAAAAAAACACAGGGGTTCACTCTCCGGAGAACATGGGGACGGCCGGTTACGCGGATCGTTTATCCCATTTATGTTCGGGGAAGATATTTACACCCTGTTCAAGGAGATCAAACATACCTGGGATCCATGGAATGTGCTGAATCCTGGAAAAATAACCGATGTTCCCCCGATCACCCGGAATCTACGGTTTGAAGTTTCAAACCACTATCCGGAGATTCCCACCTCGGTTGATTTCTCATCAACCCACGGATTCCTAAGGGCAGTAGAGCAATGTAACGGCTCTGGCGACTGCCGGAAATCGGAAATCATCGGCGGGACTATGTGTCCGACCTATATGGCCACACGCGATGAGGATAAAACCACCCGTGCACGTGCCAACATCCTCAGGGAGTATATGCACCATTCCACCAAGGAAAAGCCGTTGATTCAGAAGGAGATCTATAAAGTGCTTGATCTTTGTATCTCGTGTAAGGGATGTAAGGGAGAATGTCCTTCAAATGTGGATATGGCCAAGATAAAAGCTGAATTTCTGCAACACTACTACGACGAGAACGGCACACCGCTCAGAGCAATGCTGATTGCATGGTTACCCAGGATGGGAAAGATCGCAATGGCGATGAATCCCGTCACCAACTTCCTGCTCAGCAAACGGTGGTTCAGTAAACTGATTGGCTTTCATCCCAATCGGAAAATACCGCATTATTCGGCTCAGAGTCTCACTGACTGGGCCTCCGACAGTCCGCTGAAACCCGGGATCAAAGGGAAGGTTTACCTGTTTGCCGATGAATTTACCAATTACCAGGAATCCCATATCGGCATTAAGGCGATCCTGTTGCTTAATAACCTGGGCTATGAAGTGGTTATCCCAAAACATCGGGAAAGCAGCCGGACATTCCTCTCAAAAGGACTGGTCCGGGAAGCAAAGAAAATTGCGACTGATAATGTGAACCGGTTAAAAGATCTGATCACCCCAGACACCCCGCTGATTGGAATTGAACCTTCGACCCTTTTGACTTTTCGCGATGAATATCCCGATTTAGTGGATGCATCACTCAAGGAAACAGCAATCGGGCTTGGCAAAAACGCCCTGCTCTTTGATGAATTTTTCGTCCGCGAAATGGAGAAGGGAAATATTACCACGGATCATTTTACCAGGGAAAAACGGGAAATAAAGCTCCATACCCACTGTCAGCAAAAAGCGATCGCCTCCTCGCTTCCGACAAGGCAGATGCTTTCGTTACCTGAGAATTACTCCGTGCAGGAGCTCAAAACAGGGTGTTGTGGCATGGCAGGATCTTTTGGTTACGAAAAAGAACATTACGAACTTTCCATGCAGATCGGTGAGCTGGTACTTTTTCCGGAAGTCCGGAAAAGTGCAGCTTCAGTGATTATCGCAACTTCAGGAACCAGCTGCAGGCATCAGATTAAAGACGGTACAGGAAGAGCTGCGGTACACCCGATAGAGATCATGTATGGGGCAATGAAGGAATGACGGAGAGACAGAATGGCGGAGAGACTGGAAGATACAGCTGTAAGTCTTTATTTCTGGTCTGCAATCACTTTGTCTGAAGGAAAAATCTCATTAAACACCCCTTTAAAGTCCTTCCATTGAAGAATTATGAGGATAACTCCTATATTGACAAGCACATCAGCGACATTAAAAACATAAAAATAATAACGGGTGTAATAATGAAGCAGGAAAAAGTCAGTTACATAGCCGTTTAACAACCGGTCGACGATATTTCCGTAAGCACCACCGATGATGATAAAAAACGGGAGGAGAAATCTGAATTTTAACATGCGCATTCTCCAGATCATGTAAAAGCCCAGAAAAGTGGCTGAGATCGTGAGCAGGAAGATTAGCGGAATCCGGATATTTTTGGAAATACCCTCTAATAGCCCAAATGCAATAGCACTATTCTCCACATACTTAAGATCCACATAATTGTTAATCACGGATATGGAATGCTCCTTTAAGGCGACCTTAGCAATTTCCTTGGTTTTCAAATCCAACGAACATCCCGATAACAGGATTACAATCAAAATCAGAAACTTAGCAATGTTTTTTTTGAATTGCATCTGGTATCGGTTAAAATGGTTAATCTAACCCTGTTTGGAATTGTAAATGACCGGAGGATGGGTAAGCGCATGATAGATCAGCCAGATTCCTGCCAAAATAAAGGGAATACTTAAAATCTGACCCATATTCAGCACCATGCCTGATTCGAAAGCCTCCTGATTTTCCTTGATAAACTCAATCAAAAACCTGGTAAGAAAGATCCCGATAAAGAAAACCCCTGTGAGGAAGCCAGTTCGATCCTTAAGGTCTTTCTTCCTGTAATAAAAATACAATAAGATTCCAAAAGTTATCAGGTAGCAAAGCGCCTCATAAATCATCGTCGGATGTTTAGCTATCGTTTCGTTGTTCCGGTCAAAAATAAATCCCCATGGTAACTTGGTGGCTACACCATAAATTTCGGAATTCATCAGATTACCGGTACGGATCATCGCGCCGACCAGGGCAACAGGGACGATCAGCCGGTCAAGGGTCCAAAGGATAGGACGTTTGGATACTTTTTGGGAGAATAACCAGACTGCCAGAATTATTCCAAAAGCCCCGCCATGACTGGCAAGTCCCTGAAATCCAACAAATTTGTACCCATTTTCCCCTTTAGCTATCGGCAGGACTATTTCAATCAGGTGAGTGGAGTAATAATCCCAGCCATAGAAGAATACGTGGCCCAGCCTCGCACCTACGATCGTTGCGACAATTACGTAAACAAATAACTTCTCAACCATCAAAGGGTCAGAGCCTTCGAATTTAAACATCCGGGTCAGAATGGAGTATCCAAAGAGGAATCCCATGGCGAACATCAAACCATACCAACGAACGGATATTGGACCCAAACTAAATAATTCAGGATTGGCATGCCAGTGAATGGATAAGAGTAAGTTCATAAAAGGCTTATTTTCAGTGCTTAACTAACAAACATGTCTATTCAAGTCCGTGACCGTGACAATTTTTAAATTTTTTACCGCTCCCGCAAGGGCAAGGTTCATTCCGCCCGACTTTAGGGGTAACCCGCACCTGTTGAACAGGTTTCTCTTCAGGTTGTTTTCCGGATCCGGCTCCCGATGCGTCGCTCTTTTCTTCGCGATACCTCGACCGGTCGGCATGGTGACGGACTGCAGGTGCTTCACGCACATCTTCGGCATCACTGATTGGGATCTGCCCTTTCATCAGGGTAGAAACCACTCCCTTATTAATCCGCTCCATCATTGCCTTAAAGAGGTTAAATGATTCGAGTTTGTAAATCAATAAGGGATCTTTTTGTTCGTAGGAGGCATTCTGTACCGAAGTACGCAACTCATCCAGTTCGCGAAGATTTTCTTTCCAGTGCTCGTCTATGGTCGCCAGAATAACCTGTTTTTCATAGGATTTAACAAGATCCTGCCCATTTGTCTTGTAAGCCTTTTCAAGATTTGTGATAATATTGAACAACCTTAACCCATCGGTAATGGGGACAACGATATTGGTATAAATATGTGACTTGGTTTCGTAGACATTTTTGATTACCGGCATAGCCTGTTTGGAAATCGTCTGAGACCTGCGGGTAAAGTTTCCAATTGCGGCATGGTAAATTTTATCACTTACCTCGTTGGGTTTAAGCCCGACAAATTCACTTTCTGAAACGGGGGCATCGAGCGACAATGAGCGAATCAGATCCAGTCTGAAATCTTCAAATCCCTCTTTCCCATTTTGCTGATGTTCCGCGGTAATCGTGTCGCTCATGTCGAAGATCATATTCAAAATATCGACATCAATACGTTCACCAAACAAAGCGTGGCGTCGCTTTTTATAGATCACTTCCCGCTGGGAATTCATCACGTCATCGTATTCCAAAAGGCGTTTCCGGATACCGAAGTTATTCTCCTCCACCTTTCTCTGTGCCCGCTCGATAGCGTTTGTAATCATAGAGTGCTGGATAACTTCTCCATCCTTTAATCCAAGTTTATCCATGATCCGGACTATCCGGTCTGAAGAGAAGAGTCGCATCAGATCATCCTCAAGCGACACGAAGAACTGTGAAGAACCCGGGTCACCCTGTCGACCTGAACGTCCGCGCAACTGACGGTCGACACGCCGTGATTCATGCCTTTCGGTCCCGATGATGGCCAAACCACCCAGCTCACGTGTTTCGGGGGTTAATTTGATGTCAGTTCCACGACCTGCCATGTTGGTTGCAATGGTCACCATACCCAATTTACCTGCCTCAGAAACAATATCTGCTTCACGCTGATGGAGTTTGGCATTCAATACCTGGTGTTTGATGCCACGCATTTGCAACATCCGGCTCAGCAATTCGGAGATCTCCACCGAAGTGGTTCCCACAAGCATCGGCTGTCCCTTTTTATTGAGTTTGACAATCTCGTCAATAATGGCGTTGTATTTCTCCTTTTTTGTCTTGTAAACAAGATCTTCGAAATCTTTCCGGATCACCGGTTGGTTAGTCGGTATAACGACCACCTCCAGTTTGTAGATATCCCAGAGCTCACCGGCTTCCGTCTCAGCTGTTCCGGTCATACCGGAAAGCTTATGATACATTCGGAAGTAGTTTTGAAGTGTTATCGTTGCAAAAGTTTGGGTGGCATCCTCAATCTTAACCCGCTCCTTGGCCTCGATTGCCTGGTGTAGTCCATCCGAGTAACGACGCCCCTCCATGATACGCCCCGTTTGCTCGTCCACAATTTTAACCTTTCCATCAATCAGCACATATTCCACATCCTTTTCGAACATGGTATAAGCCTTTAGCAACTGATTTACAGTATGAACGCGTTCAGACTTGACCGCAAAATTCTGAAGGAGCAGGTCTTTCTGCTCCAATCCATCTGCTTCTGAAAGATTTTTATTGTTTTGAATATCTGCAATTTCAGCTCCAACATCGGGAAGTACAAAGAAGCCGCTGTCTTCATTATCTTTAGAGAGAATCTCAATCCCATTGTCTGTCAATTCGATAGAGTTCAGTTTCTCTTCAATTACAAAATAGAGAGGATCGGTGGCCACATACATGTTTTTGTTATTGTCCTGCATGTAGTAGTTTTCGATCTTGAGCATTTTGGCTTTGTTTCCCTCTTCACTCAGGAACCTGATCAAGGGTTTATGTTTTGGAAGTCCCTTATATGCTCTGAAAAGGGCAAGTGCACCCTCTTCGGCTTCCTTGGAGTTGGAAGATCCGATTTTCTTTTTGGCTTCAACAAGATACTGGCCAACCAGATCGCGCTGTGCTTTCACCAGTCGTTCAACGGGAGCCTTGAGTTCGTCGAACAGTTGATTTTCACCCTTAGGTATAGGTCCGGAAATGATAAGGGGAGTACGGGCGTCATCGATCAATACCGAGTCAACCTCATCCACGATCGCGTAATGGTGTTTCCGCTGAACCAGGTCAGAAGGGCTCACGGCCATATTGTCACGCAGGTAATCAAAACCAAATTCGTTATTTGTACCGAAGGTAATATCGGCCTCATAGGCCAAACGCCGTTCGGTTGAATTCGGCTGATGTTTGTCGATACAATCCACAGAAATGCCATGGAACTGGTAGATGGGTCCCATCCATTCCGAGTCACGTTTGGCGAGGTAGTCATTCACCGTTACCAGGTGAACACCTCTTCCTGCCAATGCATTCAGGAAAACTGGTAAAGTTGCCACAAGGGTCTTTCCTTCACCTGTTCCCATTTCCGAAATTTTCCCGGTATGCAGGACAATACCTCCAATAAGCTGAACATCATAATGCAACATGTTCCACTTCTGGACAGAACCTCCGGCAACCCATTCATTCTTATAGATTGCCTTATCGCCCTCAATTGTAACAAAATCCCTGGTTACAGAAAGATCACGGTCAAAATCGTTGGCAGTCACCACGATCGTTTCATTTTCCATGAACCTCCGGGCAGTATCTTTTACGATCGCAAAAGCAACCGGAAGAACCTCATCCAAAACCTCTTCAATCTTTTTAAGAATGATCTCCTCGAGTTTATCGACCCGGTCATAAAGCTTTTCTCCCTCTTCTAGAGGTAGCTCACCACTTTCGGCGCGTTCTTTAAGTAAGGCGATCTCATCCTCCTCAGCTTTGATAAAGTCAGAAATCCTGGCTTTTAAGCTGGCTGATTCAGCCCGCAATTCATCATTGGTCAGAGCTGGAAATCTTAAATATTCCTGTTTAATCTTCAATAAAACAGGCGTTAACTCTTTTATATCCTTTTGAGATTTGTTTCCGAATAAACCCGAAAGTACCGTATTTAAAAATGACATTATCTTATCTTGTATAATTAATATCTGAAAAAAACATTCTGCTACAAAGGTAACTCAAAAGTTGAAAGTACCGAAATCTTTAAGCAATGAATAATGGTAAACGGATAATGGTTAATCGTTAATTTATGATTGATGATTATTCAGATTTAATCAAAAAAAGAGCGGGCCTTAAAAACCCACTCCTTTAATTCATTGTTATCAGGTTTATCAACTGTTCAAAAACAGTGTAACAACGCGGAACGTTGCATTATCAAGTAATGCATTATCAATTAATTTTCAGGCTTTGCCGGCAAACGGGTTAACAAATACACGTGTTTGCATTTCACGATCCATCATCAACAGTCCCTGCCCTTCACCGTTAATTAGTTTCAGGTTATTCAATATCTGTTCGACATTTGCCTCCTCTTCAACCTGCTCATCAACAAACCATTGCAAAAAACTCTTTGTGGCATGGTCACTCTGCTGAATCGAAAGATCCATCAGGTGATCGATCATCCCCGTAACCACCTGTTCATGTTCAAGTGTCTTTTCAAAAACATCAACTATTCCAGAAAAATCAACCTGGACCTCCCGGATGGGTGATAGTTTAACTCTTCCTCCACGTTCATTTACATAATCAAAAAAACGGGTTGCATGGGCCAGCTCTTCCTGATACTGGACGCGCATCCAGTTTGCATAACCTCCAAGGCCAACAGACAAAAAATAGGAAGACATCGACAAGTAAATATACGCTGAATGAAATTCAGCATTGATTTGCTCATTCAGCGCATTTTCCAAAGGCTTTTTTATCATGATTTTATGTTTTGATTAAGCATCTAAAGGTATTAAACTTGATGGATTTTTGACTGAACTATTCCCTTTATTTTCCTATTCTCAGGTTGATCAGTTTGGACAATTCATCCATAAACTGCTCGGTGGACAAATAATGTTCTGGCTTTAAATTCTCACCATAGATGGAGAGGGCCAAATCTTTGGTCATTTTCCCGGACTCAACGGTATCGATACAAACATTTTCAAGCAAAAGTGCAAAATCGATCAACTCCTGATTATTATCGAGTTTCCCCCGGAAAGCAAGCCCCCTGGTCCATGCATAAATTGATGCAATCGGATTAGTTGAAGTTGGGCGTCCTTTCTGGTATTCCCTGTAATGACGGGTCACGGTGCCGTGCGCTGCTTCCGCTTCCATAACATCGCCATCGGGAGTCATTAAAACAGAGGTCATTAAACCGAGTGATCCAAAACCTTGGGCTACTGTATCTGACTGAACATCACCATCATAGTTCTTACAAGCCCAGATAAAGTTGCCATTCCATTTCAATGCGGAGGCCACCATGTCATCAATCAGACGATGTTCATAGGTAATCCCTGCAGCTTTAAACTGATCTTTATAATCATACTGGAAGATCTCTTCAAAAATATCCTTGAAGAAGCCATCGTACTTTTTCAGAATTGTGTTTTTTGTGGAGAGGTAAAGTGGCCATTTTTTAGTCAGGGCCATCTTGAAGCAGCTGTGGGCAAAACCACGGATTGAAGCTTCAGTATTATACATTGAAAGTGCCACTCCGGGACCGGCAAAATGGTAAACATCATGCTCCTCGGCGCCAGTACCATCATCAGGAATGAAGGTCATCGTTAATTTCCCGGGACGGTCAACAACAATATCGGTAGCACGATACTGATCGCCAAAAGCATGACGGCCAATAACTATCGGGGCGGTCCATTGCGGAATTAGTCTCGGAACATTTTGCACAACAATCGGTTCCCTGAAAATTGTTCCGTCCAGAATATTTCGGATAGTGCCATTAGGTGATTTGTACATTTTTTTCAGTCCAAATTCAGTCATACGGGCCTCGTCAGGGGTAATTGTTGCACATTTAATGCCCACCTTGTACTTTTTAATGGCATAGGCTGCATCTATAGTCACCTGATCATCTGTAGCATCACGGTGTTCAATCCCAAGATCATAATATTTAATGTCAATGTCGAGAAAAGGAAGGACCAACTGCTCCCTGATCATTTTCCAGATGATTCGGGTCATCTCATCCCCATCGAGTTCCACTACCGGATTCAGTACTTTAATTTTTTGCATTGAAAGATTTTATTTTTAAATGATACACTATTTTATTTTCAGGAAAAACCGCGGAATTCTTATTCCGTTTTGAATATTTAGGTACAAAAATAATCACTACAACTTAATAATGCTCAAAATCCAGACCAAATTTTGATTTTAAGGATGCAAGTGCCGGATATTTGGATACCAGCAGGTTCCATCTCTCCTCATCGGTGTATGGAATACCCGATTGAATATTGGTTCCTTCGGATACCGTAAAATTAATCTCAATCGCCTCGTTACCAAATTTACGACGTAAATAGCCTAACAATTTCGGCTTGAGATCAAGGGTTAGTCTGTTGTATTGAAGCTCTGTATCAAGCTCATAGCTAACATTCCACCGGCCGGATAAACCGGGGTCTCGGGCACTGAGCGCCGATTTTAATTGTGGTGCATCTATTGTGCTCACAAAACTTTTCCAGGCTTCAATGAGTTCGGCCCCGGTAAAAGTTTTTCTCTCCTCCTTTCCGGAATACGTTACCCCCTCATCATGGGCAACCAGAGTGGCATTTTCTGACTTTGGGTCATCTTTTAAAGCATCCAGAATAGATGGGGTGGAAAAAGCTCCCCTATTTACCATCTTTCGGGCTACCGGTTTCTCATTTACTGAATTGGTTACCACCGTTTGTCGCGGTGGAATGGCACCCTCTCTACTGTCGGTATTTGAATGATTTACCTTTTCACCCGGATATATGGTGGCAAATATGGGTAAGAGCGACAGGGTCGCTATGGCATCGTCAATTGTTTTTTTTTTAACAACTCTTCAAGCTGATCAATTCGGACAAGCGTCAATTCAACCAGAAAACGTTTATTGGAAGATGATTTGTACTGGATATCGCAATCAGTGGCTAATTGCAGCGCACCGATCAGGAAACTGACCGAACAGGATGCAGCCTGCTTTTTATACCTTTCACGAATCTCACCACCCACCTCAAGTAATTGAACCGTAACAGTATCCTTACAGATCAACAGATCGCGAAAATGCTGGCCAAGACCCATAATGAAATGATGGGCATTGAATCCTTTGTCCAATATCTCGCTGAATATCATCAAGGTACCCGGAATATCCCCGGACTTAAAGCAGTCGGTTAACTTAAAATAGTAATCGTAATCGAGTACATTCAAATTGGCAATAGTGTCTTTGTAGGTGACATTTTCCCCGCAGAAACTAACCACCTGGTCAAAGATGGAAAGGGCGTCGCGCATGGCTCCATCGGCTTTCTGGGCTATGATATTAAGAGCTTCAGGCTCTGTAGTAATATGCTCTTTTTGAGCAACTTCCAAAAGATGTTTTTCAATATCAGGGATAGAAATCCTGTTAAAATCGTAAATCTGACAGCGTGAAAGGATAGTCGGAAGGATTTTGTGTTTCTCGGTTGTTGCCAGGATAAAGATGGCATGTGCCGGAGGTTCCTCCAGAGTTTTTAAGAATGCATTAAAGGCCGACTGAGATAACATGTGAACTTCATCGATTATATAGACGCTGTATTTACCAATCTGGGGGGGTATTCTCACCTTATCAACCAGCGAACGGATATCATCGACTGAATTATTGGAAGCGGCATCAAGCTCGTGAATATTATACGATCGATTTTCGGAGAAGGACAAACACGATTCGCAATGATTACAGGGCTCGGTATTGTCATCAAGATTCAGACAATTAATAGTTTTGGCGAAAATGCGGGCAGAGGTTGTTTTTCCTACCCCCCTCGGACCGCAAAAAAGGTAGGCATGGGCCAGATGATTACTCCGGATCGCATTTTTCAGGGTCGAGGTAATCGAAGGCTGGCCAACGACTGAGCCAAATGTATCAGGGCGGTATTTGCGTGCAGAAACTATATAGTTTTCCATAAAACTTAGAAGGCGTAATTGCGAGTCAAATATGATTAATACTGATATTCAATAATTTATAAAAATAAAGTGCAAAGAAAGTACACAATTCAAATAAGATTGCATTTTCCACCACCTTTATATATGAAGGCTGTCTGCTTTTCTCTTTGCCATTTCGGTTTTGCAAATGTAGAAAAATCTCCTTGGATTAAGGCAAAAAATAAAGTCTGCTGATTTAAAAAATTACGCGTTCAGTACCCCCTGATTTGGGACCAATTTCCGACACATTCAACCTGTTACCATGAAATATTTCATAAAGACTTCCTTATTATTAAAGATATCAAACGCAACATTGAGAAGAGAGTTTTGAATCTTTTTGGAGAGACTTAAAATAGATTAAAATAATTAATCAAGGCAAGAAACACTTCTTGATTATTTCGTTCTTATTCTCCCTTTCTACGAAAAAAACAAAAAGGCAACTAGGGTAAAAAAGATAAAATCAATCATAAAGAATTCTGCCTTATATTTTTGAAATAATCGATTCTTTACACTCGACTGCAATTCCGACCATTTTGGCACACAAAATACCCATTTTTATAATCCTTCTAATTTCTATTGATTGCAAAACAAAAACGCTCCTCTTTTGAGTAATTGACAAAAGAGGAGCGAAATACGCTTAACGATAAAGCGGTTGAAACATTATTTTCATTATTAGGTGTTTACCATCCTGCATTTTGCTTGTAAGCGCCATTGGCAAGGATGATCTCATCCGGATTGATGGGCCATACCAGGTCTTTGGGTGCAGTGAAAGTACGTTCCGGCCAAACTACCTGAATCGTATAAGGCGAATTTGGGTCTGTCTTGTCAGCATGAATTCGTCCGTGTAACGGCTGACGGATATTAGCATAATCGCCCCAACGTTTAAGGTCCATCAAACGGTCACTCCATTCGATTGCCAGCTCAACACGGCGTTCATGTTTAAGGTCTGCCATGGTGGGTGACGCAATTGAAGGCAAGCCGGCACGATTTCTTACCTGATTAAGTGGTACTGCAGCGGCGGTATTCTGGCCCATCTGAATTAATGCTTCGGCCTTGAAGAGAAGGATTTCAGCGTACCTGATCAGCGGGACATTTTGGCAGGTTCCAGGGTTATTCCCATTTTGATTGATAAACGCATTGCTGGCAGCATTTGAATTGGTTCCGTAGCTAAAAGCCTCCATATATTTATTGTTCTGCATTCCTGTTGGGCTATTCGTTGACCAATACTGTCTCGATACCCCAAAATAGGTGAACGTATCGCCAAATTTCAGGATAGTTGCTTCCCTCCGGGGATCGCCCTGCTCATATTCGTCATAAAGCTCCTCTGTAGGCTGGCAATATCCCCATCCATTATAGACTCCCCATCCCTGGTTTTCGAGGATAACTCCTGGAAATTCACTACCACCATTGACACCACCATTGACTGACCAGATGTATTCGGATGACCAATTGTTCGCAATTGCGAATACCGATTTATAGCTTGGAAGCAGGGCACAGCCACCCTGATTGGTTATTGAATCACATAAAGCTGGAATCAGAGCATACTTGCTTGGATCGTACTGAGCCCAGTACAGATAGGTCTTAGCCATATAAGCCCATGCAGCTGCTTTGTGAGCCCGTCCGTAATCACTTTGTGAATAGGATGAGAAATAAGGCAGCAGATTGGCTGCTTTTTGCAAATCCGAAATGACCTGCTTATAGTTATCAATCACAGAGGCTAATTGCGGAGCGATTCTTTTCTGATAAAGTGCATTTTCAGGTCCGTCAAAAGGAACACCCTGCTCTTTGCTTCCCCAAAGGTAAGCAACCCAGAAATGATCGAATCCACGCATGAAATATGCCTCACCCTTGGCCCTGTTTTTCAAATCCTGGGAAACGGTGGCATTATCAATATTGGCAATGACCTGGTTTGCTAGTGCCATCATGTTATAGAGGCTGTTCCATGGAGCGGGAACGTAATAGCCCCGACCTGTGCAGTTAAAGTTCTTAACATCAACAGCCTCTCCATCGTCATTACGACCAACAACGACGTCATCAGAAGCTGCCATCATAAAGAAAATATTCTGGCCGAAAGTTGGCTCATAGCTCATTCCCATATACATGGCATTACATGCCCTGTTGATATCATCAGCAGTGTGCCAGAAATAGGCGGTAGTTGGATTTCCTAAAGGGTCAACGTTCACAAAATTCTTGGAACACGACGTTAACAGTAAAAAGGAAACTAAAACGAAATATATCTTTTTCATTTTTCAGAAGTTATAGATTAAAAACTAATTTTTGCACCCACAGAAAGGGTTCTGGAAACAGGATAAGTTCCTGCATCAAGTCCATGATATCCGACTTCAGGGTCCATACCCGAATATTTGGTAGAAGTGAAAAGATTTTCACCACTGAGGTACAGTCTGATTTTACTTCCAAGGACACTCTTGTCAAAAGTGTATCCAATCATCAGATTTTTCAGACGAAGGTAATCTCCATTTTCAAGGAAGAAATCGGAGTTGGTCGTAAAGTTATGGTTTGTATCATTTACGGTTAAACGTGGAATCGAAGAGTTCATATTTGTTGGAGACCACGCATCAAGAATTTTATTCCACCGGTTATATCCCTGTGCCGATTCATTTAAAGTAGTCTGTTTCCAGGCATTAAATATTTTAACGCCGCCTACACCCTGGAAAAAGGCATTGATATCCCAGTTTTTCCATTTTGCGCCAAGAGAGAAACCATACGTAAATGTCGGATTAAAACTTCCCATATACTGACGGTCGTTGTCATCAATAACTCCATCGCCATTTTTGTCTACAAACTTCAAGTCACCTGCCACAGCATTAGGCTGTATCCGATTCCCCGATTTATCCACATAACCGGCAGCTTCCTGATCCGTTTTAAATATTCCTGCTGTTTTGATTAACCAATAGGCATAGTAAGGTTGTCCGACAATGGATTGAAATGGCTTCAGAGTACCGGTTCTGTAATTATCTCCGAAAGCCCAGTAAGCATTGGGATTAGCACTAATGTAGGCAACTCTGTTCTTTAACGTTGAGAGATTGCCTCCAAGATCGACTTCCACTTCCCCAATCTTTTGAGCCCAACGTGCAGAAAATTCAAATCCCTTATTGGTGATCGTTCCCTGATTGATTAACGGAGGAGCTAGTCCCATTGAGTTGGGCCAGTTGGTATCCTGCTGTTTGATCAGGTTAAAGGTCGTTTTCCAGAAATAGTCAGCGGTAATGCTAAGTCTCTTTTGGAACAAAGCCATATCCACCCCAACATCGGTCTGCTTTGTCGTTTCCCAGGTAAGGTTCGGATTATAGGCACTCGCCACATATTCAGCCGGACCAATAGGGCCACCATTCCCAACCTGAACGGAGGTTCCGGAAGATAATACCGGATACCCATAATTCAATCCGATTGAACTCAGGTTCCCGATTTTACCCCAGCTTGCGCGTAATTTGAGGAGATTTACCAGCGAAAATTTAAACCATGGCTCTGATGAAATTTTCCAGGCTCCGGTTACTCCGGGAAATAATTTTGAACGATTGCCCGGGGCAAGTCTGCCGGCAATGTCATTTCGGTAACTTCCGGTCACAAAATAGCGATCAGCATAACTGTAAGCGAAACGGCCAATATAGGATACATTCTTATCTTCCCACTGGTAATCTGTTGGAAGGGTTTGATTGAAAATAGTCGCCATATTAAAGAATTGTGCCCAGGGAGCTTCTGATGAGAGGGCAAGGGCCGCTGCTGAAAATCCCCGGGATGCATCATCGCGTGCAGTCGTAGAGAGCATTGCACTGATATTGTGTCGGTTAAACGTACGGTTGTAGTTTAGGGTATTTTCCCACAACCAGGTATGACCTATGGTTGAATTGTATGACAAGCTGTTTTGATTGTACGGTTTTCCCGGTTCAGGACGAGCCGGTGAGAAATTCTTATCAAACTCAGTCTGATAGCGGTAAGAGAATCTGGAAGTAAACTCAAGACCTTTCAGGATATTGGTAACGTCCATTTCTGAGGTGGCCATTATATCGCTCTTTCTTGCATAACTCTGATTTCTTAATAAGGATGCCACAGGATTTACTACGTCGCCATAAGCTCCGACATAGGGCGAACTGGCAGCAGCAACTCCACCGAATGTTCCGTCTGAATTATAAATAGTAGCATTCCTTGGCATATAGATTGCTGAGATAACTGTTCCCTGGTAACCATCGTTCGTACTGGTGTTCCTGTAATCATTATTGTTCCAGAAAATAGATTCCTTAAATTTCACATACTTGCTTACCGTGTATGTTGAATTATAGCGGAGGGAGATATTCTTATTATAAGTATTCAGAAGTGTCCCTTCCTCATCTTCATCCCGAATCTGAAACAAAGAGGTGAGTTTATCGGTACCACCAGTTAAGGTAACGGAATGCCTTTGAACATTTGCAGTACGGAATATCGCATGAATCCAGTCGGTGCGGGTGATTTGGCCGGAAGGATTTAAGGTTGGATCCCAGGCAGCGAGACCTTGTTCCCCTGCATTTGCAAAAGCCTGATTCGAAAGTTGCCCTTGTTGGGCAGCTGTCAACGATTCGGGTAATCTCCAGGCACTCTTGACTCCAAAAAATCCGTTGTAATCGATAGTTGTTTTACCCGCTTTTGCCTGACGGGTAGTGATCAGTATTACCCCCGCTGATCCGGCGCTTGCTCCGTAAATTGCAGCTGAAGCCGCATCCTTTAATACCGTTATCGATTCAACATCGGCCGGATTATAGGGAGCATTGGGGACACCATCAACAACATACAGGACACTTTCAGTTGCAGAACCGGTGCCGCGGATGGTTACCTGTGGAGTATCTCCCGGTTGTCCGCCCTGGTTGGCAATGGTCACTCCGGGAATACGTCCCTGAATCATTGTTTCCAGACTAAAAGTCGGGCTCTCCTTGATCTGATCCATATTCTGGATTACAGCAACTGAGGCAGAAAGATCCTCCTTCTTGGTTGTTCCATAACCTATGACGATCACGTCATCCAGCTTTTTAATGTCTTCCGAAAGAACAACATTAATCTCTTTCTGACCTGCAAGTTGTTCAACAGACGCATAGCCAACAAACGAAAAGACCAGTTTCGCCTTGTGATTTGGAACATCAAGAACGTATTTACCTTCTGAATCAGTAACTGTTCCTATCGTTGTTCCCTTCACGATCACAGTTACTCCAGGGATGGGAGTTCCGGTGAGATCAGTAACCTTACCGGTAACTTTTTCAGATGAGGCAACACTGGAAATTCCGGAAGTATTTTGCCCTGACAATGAACTGGCATAAGCTCCGGAAGAGAATACAACAGCCCCTACTATGAGCAGTAGTGCTGTCCTTGTTTTAAAAATTGACTTCCATTTCATAATTAGTGATTTTAGTGATTAAGAAATATTGTAAACATGAAAATATATAGTAGTCTTAAAGGCCTATTACAATTAGTCGTTAAATAGGATTTAAGATCCCGAATTGTCTTGAAATTAAATAATTTAAAATCATTTTGTCTGCAGAATCCATTTTAATCAACACAAAATCAAAGAGATAAACAATAATGCCATAAAATTATATGGTCTGATTTTATGATCTTTTGAAAACCTCATCCACAATATTTTGCCATCTCTGGCGGAGGAAACAATCAGTGAACCATTTGAATTGTGTTTCCCGGAAAACTGAACTGCTAATAAATTTCTGACAGTAGAACCGGACGATGTTCCAAATAAGACTTCTTCGCTGCGATGGCAATGGCAACAGATTTAAGTCCGTCAATACCGGATACCGGAAGTGATCGATCATTAATCACAGCCTCGCAAAAGATTTTCATTTCATTGGCATATGATTCAAGGTACCTTTCCATAAAGAAGTTCAACGGTAAGGATCCATGGACACCGTCTGCCCCAAAATAGCGGTGATTTTCAGGATAGTTATTATCGGCGCAAGCCATCCCTTTAGACCCGAAAATTTCGACACGCTGGTCATAGCCGTACACTGCCTTGCGACTATTGTCGATAACCCCGATTGCTCCATTTGAGAAGGTGAGTGTAATAATCGCCGTATCGACATCCCCGGCTTTCCCGATTTCAGGATCCACTAATACCGTGGCATTGGTATAAACCTCAATAACTTCGCTGCCGGTAATATACCTGGCCATATCAAAATCGTGAATGGTCATATCCATAAACATTCCACCTGAAACTTCGCTGTATTCAGCAGGCGGAGGAGCAGGATCCCTCGAAGTAATTTTCAAAATATGTGGAGTCCCAACCTTTTCAGATTCCACTAATTGTTTTATTTTCAAAAAATTAGGATCAAAACGACGGTTAAACCCAACCATCATTTTCACTCCAGCTTTTTTCACCTCCTCAATTGCTCCATGAATGACTTCCAGAGAGAGATCCACCGGTTTTTCGCAAAAAATGTGTTTGCCGGCCCGGGCTATTTCAATAATGTACCGGGCATGTGTGTCAGTTGGTGAGCAGATGACCACAGCCTCTACTTCCGGATGGTTGATCACATCCTGATAACGGGCAAAGAATGTTTTGATTCCAAAAGATTTTGCGACCTCCTCAGCGGTTTTAAGGTCAACATCAGCAATTGCCACAACTTCTGCCTGAGGGACACTCTGAACTAATGTGGCAATATGTACTTTCCCAATTCTTCCGGTACCGATAACTCCAAGTTTTAGTTTTTTCATGACTAATTTCTGTTAAATTTAAAGGATGATTTTATAATCCAAGTGATTTGATATAATCCCGGTTTCGTTGGGCGCAAACTTTGGGATTTCCCATTCCCGGAAGGACATCCTGCTCCACGGTGATCCAACCGGAATATTCCTGTTTGGTTAATTCAGCGACGATTGCCGGAAAATCAACTTCACCTTTGCCCAGTTCACAAAACACGCCATGACCAACGGACTGAAAATAGTCCCAACCTTCAGTCCTGGATTGAGCAGCTATTCCGGGATGACAATCTTTAAAATGAACATGCCATATCCTGTTTTTGTGTTTTTTCAAAGCCTCCGGAGGATTACCTCCACCAAACCTGTAATGCCCCATATCCAAAACAAGTCCGACTAAGGAGGGGTCAGTAAGGGCAAGCAGCTGATCAATTTCTGAGGGTGTTTCCACATATCCGGCACAATGGTGATGAAATACGGTACGCAAACCCGTTTGGGCCTTTACTTCACTGGCAATCAAATTAACTCCCAGTGCAAAGATTCGCCATTCCAGCATCGAGAGTCCCATCTCCGGTGTGACTCTTCCTGCGTTTAGTGTCCGTTCCTTTACGCTTCCATTGTCGTCAGCCAACACGATAAATGCCTCCGGGTAACCGGCATCGGCCATCAGTCTGGCTGTTCTTACTGCTGTCTCAACGCCTGCCGCATGCCTGGTAGGATCTTTTAAGAAAACGGGGACAAATGCCCCGACCATTGCGAGTTGCCGTTGGTCAAGTTCTCCCTTCAATTCGGAAGGAACTGATGGCATAAAGCCCCAATCTCCGAGTTCACTTCCTTCATAACCTGTACTACGGATTTCGTTGAGCACCTGTTCAAATCCTGCAGCTTCCCCTTTCAGATCAAATTCGAGAACTCCCCAGGAGCATGGAGCATTGGCAATTTTTATCATTTTAATTATGTTTATAGAGGTTATAATCTTCTAAATCAGAACTTTCGGGTCCATTCCTCATTCCATCGTTCAATGACTACTTTGGTCTGGGTATAAAATTCTACGGCATGGGATGCTTGTCCGTGCAAATCCCCGAAGAAACTCTCTTTCCAGCCGCTGAAAGGGAAAAAGGCCATAGGGGCAGCCACACCAATGTTTACACCGATATTTCCGGCCAGCGTATCATGCCGGAACCTGCGCGCTGCCGCACCATCCCGTGTAAAAATACAGGCTGAGTTTCCGTAACGGTTATTGTTGATCAGTTTGATTGCCTCTTCCAATGTATTAACATGGATGAGACTAAGCACCGGGCCGAAGATCTCCGTTTTGTAAACAGTACTCGATTCTCCAACATTTCCAAGAATGGTTGGACCAATAAAATTACCATCTTCAAAACCAGTGACTTTTACGTCGCGTCCATCCAGTAGTAATTCAGCCCCTTCATCAAGAGCTGTCTGAATGAGTCTCAGAATTCTCTCCTTGCTTTCCATCGTAATTACAGGTCCCATATCAACATCTGCAACCATGCCATTACCCGTCTTTTTAGATTGGGAATGTGCAATTATTTTCCCTGAAATTTTTTCTGCAGCATTGCCTACCGTGATCACCACCGATGCTGCCAGACATCGTTGACCGGCGCAGCCAAAGGCGCTGTCAGCTATGATTCTGACCGTTGTATCGGCATCTGCGTCAGGCATCACAACAACGGCATTTTTTGCACCTCCCTGTGCCTGCACCCGTTTCCCGTAAAGTGTCCCCGTTTGATAAACGTGTTTTGCCACCGCAGTTGATCCGACGAAACTGATTGCCGGGATAAACGGATGTTGCAATATCGCATCGACGGTTTCTTTTCCGCCATGAACCATATTGAGGACTCCATCAGGTAAATCCAAGGATTCAAACAATTCGAAAATCCGGGTCATAGTCATGGGGACTTTCTCTGAAGGTTTGATGATGTAGGTATTCCCGCAGGCAATTGCATAGGGCATGAACCAAAAAGGGATCATGATCGGAAAGTTAAACGGGGAGATGCAGGCCCCAACTCCGAGTGGTTGACGAATCATAAATTCATCGACGCCAGAGGCTATATCTTCTGAAAAAACGCTCTGCATTAACGATGGAATCCCGCAGGCAACTTCAATATTTTCGATTGCACGGTTCATCTCTGCTTTCGATTCTGCAAAAGTCTTGCCACACTCTTTGGTACAAATGGCAGCAATCTCATCTGTATGTGCTTCAAGAACCTGCTTCATTTTAAATAAATACTGTATGCGTTGTGTAGCGGGTGTATTTCTCCAACCCTTCCAGGCCAGGTTGGCTAATTCGGCTACATCCTGGATATCCTGGCTGCAACCGGCAGGCACCCGGCAGATCCGTTGTCCGGTAGCAGGATTTATCACCTCAAGCAGTAACTCGCTATGACTCTCAATCCATTGGCCATTAATGTAGTTCTTTAAGATTGTTGGCATGGTATTTTTTTGTTTGGGTTGTTTATTAATCGGTTACAGATAGTATCGTTGCTTTTTCTTATACTCCAAATATTCAGCGCGGGATTGTTGCACACTGGATTGCTCCGAAACTTCGGCTATGGCAACTTCCCACCAGGCATATCCCGGGACCCCTTTGGTCAGACTTGTTTCAATGGTAATTACCGTCGTTTGTTTCTGAACTTTTGCTTCAAGAAGTGCCTCCTTCAGCGAATCAATATCATGAGCCTCGATGACATAGGCGCCAAGGCTTCTTGCATTCTGAGCAAAATTGACAGGCAGGGTTTCACCAGTCAGGAGTCCTGTCCCCTCATCACGATACCGGTATTTTGTACCAAAGCGCTCTGACCCGATAGATTGGGACAATCCTCCGATGCTTGCAAACCCATTGTTATTCAACAGAATAATAGTAAATTTAATCCCCTCTTGAATGGCTGTAACAATTTCGTTATTCATCATCAGGTAATTGCCATCACCAACCATCACATAGATCTCCCGATCCGGGCAGGCCATTTTGGCGCCAATTCCAGCGGCAATCTCATATCCCATGGTAGAGTAGCCATATTCGAGGTGAAACCCTTTAGGATCTGAAGTCCGCCAGAGTTTGTGGAGATCACCGGGAAGGCTTCCGGCGGCGCAAAGTACTACATCCCGGGGTCCGGCGAAATCATTCACTGCACCTACCACTTCGGGCTGACTCACGGGAAGATCCCCTCTTACTTTATAGAATTCCGAGACTTGTTTGTCCCACAACAGGTTAAGCTCATTAATATGATTACTGTATTCAGAGGAAACTTTATAATCTGGAAGTAATTCACAAAGTTCTTCGAGGCAAACCCTGGCGTCACAAGTAAGCGGTAATGCACTGTGTTTCCCGGAATCAAAGCCGGCAATATTTATGTTTATGAATTTGACATTTGGATTCTGGAAGGCGGTTTTGGAAGCAGTTGTAAAATCACTGTAACGGGTTCCTATACCGATAATTAAATCGGCCTCCGCTGTTATTTCATTGGCTCCCGGAGTACCGGTTGCTCCAACAGCCCCCAGGTTACAAGGGTGGTCATATTGAAGTGCACCCTTACCTGCAAAGGTTTCTGCAACTGGAATACCTGTACATTCGACCAGATGCTGCAAAATTCCTGTAGCTTCACTGTAAATTGTTCCGCCGCCGGCAATGATGACCGGTTTTTTTGAAACTTTAATAATCCTGGCAGCCTCAAGAAGTGATGTAAGATCAGGTCGTGGCCGCTCAATTCTCCACACCCGTTTGCGGAACAACGCTTCGGGAAAGTCAAAGGCCTCAGCCTGCACATCCTGAGGCAAACAAAGGGTAACTGCTCCTGTTTCTGATGGAGATGTTAGCACGCGCATTACTTCGGGCAACGAGGTAATCAGTTGTTCAGCCCGGTTAATCCTGTCCCAGTATTTCGATACCGGTTTAAAACAATCATTGACTGATATGTCCTGAGTTGAGGTAGATTCGAGTTGTTGTAAAACCGGACCAACATTACGCGTCGCAAACAGATCCCCGGGAATAATCAGAACGGGAATACGGTTGATGGTAGCGCACGCGGCGCCTGTGATCATATTTGTAGCCCCCGGTCCGATCGAGGAGATGCAGGCAAAAGTGCCTAACCGGTTTTTCATCTTCGCATAGGCCGTTGCAATATGAACAGAAGACTGCTCATTACGTGTCATAAAGTAGCGAAAGTCGGTATTCTGACTCAATCCCTGACCAACACCGGCAATAATTCCGTGTCCAAAAATGCCCAGACATCCTGCAAAAAACGGATTTTCAACGCCATCGCGTTCCACATGCTGGTTTTTAAGAAATTTAACTACAGCCTGTCCAACTGTCAATCGTTGTGTGTTCATTTTGTTACTGTTTATTCAAAATTTGGTATGCATTATTCACGAAAAGCAACTGGCAGCCGGCCGCCAGTTATCTATATTTTAGTTGCCATTTTCTAAAATCCACCCTTTTCATCGATAAATTTCATCACTTCGTCCAGTGTCGGATTGAAATTGGAACACCCGGGTTTGGTAACCAGTATCGCTCCGCAGGCATTACCCATCCGGCAGCACTTATACCAATCCCATCCATTGAGATATCCGTAAATGAAACCACTGCCAAAAGCATCCCCGGCTCCCAGCACATTCATAACCTCGACAGAGAAGCCCGGGACGTTAATCATCTCTCCACTTTTAAGGAATATCGTTGATCCTTTAGCTCCCCTTTTTACGATTAAGGCTTCAATACCCAGGGCCATAATTTTCTGAATCGCAGCATCTACATTTCCCTGGATTTCAGGGGCTGAAATCTGCTGGTTCGTAATTCGGATCTGATTGGGATCACTTAACATCGTAGCCAAAATCTCCTCCTCTGTACCCAATGCAATGGTACAATGCTGGAGGTACGCCCGTGTTGTCACCCCAAAAGAGCGGGGATCGTGCCATTGATCAGCCCTGAAATCCAGGTCAATCAGAATTGGAACATTATTTTTGACAGCCTCTTCCGCAGCAAAGAAACCGGCCGACCGTGAAGGCTCGACATTCAGAGCTGTGGCCGAAATTTCGAATAGCCTGCAATTGCCGAGGTTAGCAAAAATCACATCATCAATGGAGACTTTTGAGTCTGCACAGTTCTCACGATAGTAAACCAGTGGAAAATTGTCCGGTGGCTGGATACCCAAAACGACTGCGCTTGTCCGGAAGCCAGGTTTACGCGGGATAAATTTTGTTTCAACCCCTTCCTTATTCAGAAAATTCAGCAGGAAGTCACCTACCTGATCCTGGCCGATTGCGGTAATCAGTGCAGACCGAAGCCCCAGGCGTTTCGTACCCACTGCCATGTTCAGTGGCGATCCACCCACGTACGCATTAAAGGATTGAATGTCTACAAAATCAGCTCCGATATTTGCGGAATAAAGGTCAATTGATGACCGGCCGTAAGTAATTACATCGTAAGATTTTTCTATCATTGTATTTGATTTATTTAAGAAAGCTTGATTGACAATCCATTAAACTTATTGGCCAATTCTCACCAGCCATTTTGACAATCACCATTATTCCATTCACCATTAACCATTAAGCATTAACCATTAAGCATTAACCATTAAGCATTAACCATTAAATAATATTCATCGCCCTGGTTACCATTGGAATCCGTGGATCCATCCCTTTCCAGGTACCGTAAATCCATTTATGATCGGGATCGTCACTGCTGGCAAGACTCTGGTCACTTCCTGCCAGGAAATTCAGATAATACACATTGTATCCATGACCGGCAATTACCGGATGGTAACCTTTGGGGATGAGCACGACATCGTTATTATGGACTTCTGCTATTTCATTCAGGCTTCTGTCATCGGTATAAACTTTTTGTAAGGCGAATCCCTGAGGCTTATCAATCTTGTAAAAATAGATCTCTTCAAGGCTTGCTTCCAGCAAATAACCTGAATTTGGATCAACTTTCCGGCTGTCGTGTTTATGGGCAGGGAAGGAACTCCAGTTTCCGGAAGGGGTATAAACCTCCACGCAGACCAGTTTATGACAGGCAGAACCCGGAGGAAGCAGGCGGTTAATCTGACGGCTGGCATTATCCCCGCCACGATATTCAATCCCCATTCTCTCAACATCGTCAGGAGTAATAAACGAGGCAGGAAAGCTTTCAACCGATAAAACCCAGGCGCAGGCTATGTCGAGGGTTTCACTTTCAGCAGTGAGGGTGAAACTGGTTTTTGGTGGGAGATACAATCCGTGCGGTAAACCGCTGAATACATCTTTGCGGCCATTCCTGGTTTTCCAATGATTTGTATCTGACTGCACTGAAAAGTTTCCACCCAGCAGGACGATAAGAAGCTCATGTCCGCCGGTGTTGTGTGACCATATCTCCTCTTTTTTTAAGGTACGGGCCTCGAAATTGAGAAATTCCCATCCTGCCTCTGAACTTGTAATATTTTGATAGACAGAATCTGAAGTTAATGCTTTAGCAATAAGAGGGCATTTTGCATCTCTTTTCATGTTAATTTCTGTTATTTGATTTTAAAAAAGTGCATTTATGTGCCACAAATGCTTCCAATGCATTCATATAGTTTCTCCCGGGTATGACCATGTCGAATAACTCAGGAGAATTGCGGAAAAATTCACGATGGATGCGAGTCCAGATCAGTCGCATATCGGTGGCAATATTTATTTTGCAGACCCCAAAATTGATTGCAGCGAGCAATTCTTCATCATTTGCACCTTTAGCGCCAGAATTAATCACTCCACCAGCCAAATTAATCCGGTTTACCTCTTCAGCCGGAACTGCGGAAGCGCCATGAAGAACCAACGGGAATCCGGGAATTCGCTGCTGAATCTGTTTTAAAATATTCAGTTGCAAACCATCTCCTCCCGAAAATTTGTAAGCTCCATGACTCGTTCCAACTGCCACGGCCAAACTATCACAACCTGTTCGACGGACAAATTCTTCAGCCTGGCGTGGATCAGTGTACAAGGCATGCTTCTCATCGATCGAAATATGGTCTTCCACGCCGCTTAATACTCCCAGCTCAGCCTCAACAGCTATTCCTTTGGAATGGGCCAGCACTGAAATCTCATGGGTTATTCGGATGTTATCCTCAAAAGCTTCGTGTGAAGCGTCGATCATAACTGAATTATATGTTCCCGATTCAATAGCATTTACGCAATGATCATAATTCCCATGATCAAGATGAACTGTAAAAGTGACATCAGGATGAATTTTTCCGGCGGCAGTTAAGATTCCTTCCAGCATTTCAGCATTAAGGTAATCGCGGGCAACAGGAGTCAGCTGAATAATTACCGGTGCCGATACTCTTGAGGCTCCGCGGAATATACCCAGCACCTGTTCAGCATTGAAGACATTAAATGCCCCGATGCCATATTTGCCGTAGGCTTCCTGATATAATTTTTGAATAGAGACTCTCATAAATTCATTTAAATCAATTAAATTAGCTGTTGACAACGGCAGCCTGCTGCTAATTGCCACTGTCGTCTGTTACCAAAAACATGCGTAAAGAACAGCCAGTATCCCGCAAATGCCGATGGCCGCAATGTTGAATTTATCCGTAGTTTTGAACATAGAACGTTCGATAATCAACCCCTTTTCGTTCATAGTATGACCGGAAGAATTGAATATCAGGATTGTGCCGATCAGGATAAATCCGGTAACCAGGACATAGATCGCTTCAAGAGCCAGATTTCGCATTGGGGCCACCAAAAAAGCTGCCACAATGCCAGCAAATGCTGCGATGGCTATGATTCTCCATCCAAGCTGAACCGTTTTTTTCCGGATAGACTCTACTGCAAATTGATTTTGAACGTGGTGTGCTTTATCAAGCAAACTTAGACCAATCATTACAATAGTCAGGATAATAAATACATAGCCGATTCTCAGGATGAAAGGGAGGTCCGGGTTCAAGATTTTAAGAAGGATGCCCAGAGGAATTGTCAGCAAGGCAATCCAGACAGCAGCTGTTGCAGTTGACTTCCGCCAAAAAAGTCCGCAGAAAAAAATCAGGAATTCGCCGGGATAAATATACCCGGTGTACTCCTGGATATACTGGTAAGCCTGATCGAGTGTTCTAAGCTGCGGAGCCACACAGGTTGCAATAATTAAAGCGACCAGAGCGACAATCCTCCCGACGATTACCAGTTTTTTATCTTCGCTCGCTTTACATAAATGGGCTTTATAAATGTCCATCGTAAAAACAGTAGAGACACTGTTGACAATGGAGCTGAGTGCAGAAACAGCTGCAGCAGCTATCGCTGAGAAAGCGAGTCCCTTGATTCCGACAGGAACAATATTACTCAGCAACCAGGGATAAGCTTCGTCCGATTTGGCCAGATCAGCTCCCAGGGCAAATGCGGCAATCCCTGGAACAACTACCAGCAGCGGAATTAATAATTTCAGATAGCCTGCAAAGACCACCCCGTATTGGGCTTCCTTGAGGCTTTTACCAGCAAGACCGCGTTGGATGATAAACTGGTTAAATCCCCAGAATGCAAAATTGGTCAGCCACATAGAGCCCAGGACAACCCCCAGCCCGGGGAGATCGAGGAAGGCATCTTTCTTACCTCCTGCGCCATCAGGGACAAAGATTGTCCCCTTTGTTATAATCATATGGAATTTCTGGGGAGCTTTGTGAATCAGTTCGGAAAATCCTGAAAAGAACCCATGGTCAACACCCAGGGCACTCACTGCCAGAAAAGTGGTTAATAATCCTCCGAATATCAACACTGTAACATTGATCACATCTGTCCAGGCAATCGCTTTCATCCCTCCCCACAACGAATAAACCGCTGAAAAAAACGAAAACCCGATAATCCCGTAAACCATCGGAACACCAATGATTTTTTCCATCGCCAAAGCTCCCAGGTAGAGAACAGCAGTCATGTTGACAAAAATGTAGACCAACACCCAGAAAACAGCCATGATGGTACTAACTCTTTTGTCGTAACGCTGAGCCAAAAACTGGGGCATTGTGTAGATCCCCTTTTGAATAAATACCGGAAGAAAATATTTGGCAACAAAAATCAACACAATCGCGGCTATCCATTCGTAAGCAGCAATGGCTAGCCCGACCGCATAACCTGATCCTGACATGGCAATAAAATGTTCCGCTGAGATATTTGCAGCCAGCAAGGCGGCTCCTATTGTCCACCAGGGCAGAGAACGGCCTGCCAGAAAATAGTCAGAAGTCGATTTTTGTTCTCCCTTTTTAGAGCGGGAGACCCATAAACCTGTAAAAACAATAATGGAAGCATAGCCAAGGAAGACAATCCAATCGATCGTTGCAAATTGTTTCATAAGTTAGTTTTGTCCCTGTTAAGTCAAAACAAACATACCATTGAAATTTTCTTTTCCTTTTAGCATTCTTATCTAAATATAATGCTATTTTAGCATATAATATTAAGATTGTATCATTTCGGCTAATTGTTGGATCGTATGAAACCATTTTATCAGAAACTGGCTGCCCTGCCATCCGAATCAGTCATCTTTTTTGATGAGGAAAGACCTCATTTTGCGGTTCCATGGCATTTTCACCCTGAAATCGAAATTCTTTTAGTCGTTAAAAGTTCAGGTACCAGTTATGTTGGAGACGGCATTCATCGCTTTGCAGATGGAGAGATCAGTATCATTGGTGAAAATGTCCCCCATTGGTGGAAAAGTGACCGTAAATATTCTGACGGGACTGATACCTCTGGAATAAAGGCACTAATTATTCAGTTTAGGAGGGAGATATTTGATAATAACTTCATCAAATTGCCTGAAATGAATGCCATTGGCGAATTCCTGAAGAAATCTCAAAGAGGAGTTCAATTTCTGGGTAAAAGCAGAAAATTGTTGGGTGACCAGATCGTCCGGATTTTTCAGCTTTCAGGGATTAACCGGATTACAGAATTAATTATTTTACTGGATATGATGGCGAATACCAAAGAGTATAAATATCATGCCAGTATCGGTTATTCGAAGACCATTAATACCTTCGATTTTTACCGGTTCAACAAAATTCACGAACATATCATTCTGAATTTTAACAAACCCATTAAACTGGAAGATGTTGCCAATACTGTAAATATCTCACCAACTGCTTTCTGCAGGTATTTTAAAAAACATACCGGCAAAACATTTCTCTCCTTTTTGAATGAAATGAGAATCGGGCATGCCTGTAAACTGATGGTGGATGGGAAAATGCCAATCTCTATGGCCGGGATGGAAAGTGGTTTTAATAATTTATCCCATTTCAATGACCAGTTTAAACGGGTTATGAAATTAACGCCTACTGAATATATTTCAGCCTTTAAAAAGGACTAAATCTGTCCTAACCCAATATTTATTATTTTATCATATATCTACCTAATATTGATAATCAGAAGCATTAAGGCTCTTCTTCTCGCCATCTCTCCCTCTTAATTAAGCCAGACGTAGTGTTTAAACCTTATTAAGCCCCGTTTTTAGCGGTATAGTTTCAGATCCACCTTCCCACGTCAGTAAGAGTTTTAATTCCAGATTTGAATTTATTTCAATTGACGGACGTTGTTTGACCGAACTACGTGCTGCACATTTCAAGGATAGCAAACCGTCGGGGCCGATCGGGTAACGATCAATGCCGTGTTCATCGGTCAGATTAACATGCCATTCAATCGTTTTCTTCAGGAAGTTAGGGTTAATGCCAAAGATCGATTCAAAGAGTATTGCCACCGGAACAAGTCCGGTCCAACCCACAAAATCAGGCCGGGCAAGTAATCCGGGTTCAGTGACTTCCGGAGCATAATATTCATAAAAGGTATTGGTTTTTTTAAACACCTCTGCGACCTGTTCGTGATGTTTTTGTGCAAGATCAAAGGCCTGTTTGTAAAGTCCGTTTCGCTGAAGCCCCTTGATTACCATATAATTGGTCGGAGCCCAGACGCCGCCTTCCCAATACCTGCCATCTGCCTGGTATTTTTCGTGATTGGCAGGCATAGAGGGAACAGGGTGTTTGCGATAGAAGGTCGCCGGATCAAAAAGGTGGGCAACGAAAGCTTTTAATTCCTCCTTATTCAGGATATCACTCCACAGCGCCCAGTAAGCACCGATGCTCATCAGTGTTCCCTGACTACCGTCGGCATATTTATCGTAGAAAAAAGAGCTCTTCGGGTTCCAGAGTTTTTCCCGGATTAGTTTTTTAAGCGATTTGGTTTCATCTTCAATCTCTTCGATCTCCTGCCACCGTTCAACATAAAATCCAAATTCAACAAGTAATTTACCGATGAAAAGCTGCTGCAGGCAGGTATCCAGCCAGGTCATATGACCGTGAGAAAAGATTGGATTATAGTTCTTTTGAACACGGGGCTGATTATCCATGCCCGTGCCCCAACCACTCGACCAGTAAGAGCCATCCTGCCAGGTTCGGTTCAGTTTGAGCCATTGATAATAAGCAACAAGGACAGGAAATATTTTATTAACCCGGTCCCACTCACCAAAGTGCTCAAAATAGACCATTTCACTCCAGGGTATCAGATTGGGTCCGGTGCTGGTAGGATCATACCTGTTGAAGCAGTCCTCACCTGAGTTTCCCCAGATTTCACGGCAAATGAAGCCGTCGGGATGTTGCTTGGCATAGAAATTATCCAACGTTCTTTGGAAAGGGTAAGCACGTGATCCGTAGCGGGTGAAAAGGGTGATAAAATTGGAATCCCACATGAAAATATTGCCGTTGTAGGCGGTATCGATGTAAGAGGTGATAAATCCGGATGCTGGTGCAGGATCCTTAATATTCCGGAAGGCAATTTCCCAGGTTTTCCAGTACATGTCAATGGCCGTTTCGTTTCCTTTCCAGTAAGGAACGGGCAGTATCTCCTTTGCTTTGAGAAACCCCGGCGATGCAGTAATGTTGGGCTTGGCATTCCGGAAATCATTTTCCGTGACAAAAACATTCTTTATGTACGTATTTTTATAGGGTAATTTCCCGGTGGTTGTGGCAATAGTCTGAACCGGGTCATCTGCCATCACTTTAATTCCGGGAAACGCAGTTGCTCCTGCTATAAAGGCACTTTTAAGAAAAAAATCACGTCTTGAAGTCATCAGAAATTATCTTTATAAGTTTCTTGTTAAGATATATATTATTGTTTAGTAGATATATTCAAATAAATTTCATTTAGTTTTCTTTTATTGGCCTCCCAATTTGCATTTCAGATAAAATTTCCGTCCCGCTTAATGGTTCAACAAAGATCTTAAAATGATTGATAAATCCATTAAAAAATCGCTGGTCAGGAAATTCTTCGTTCCTGCCTAACATCCATCTGGCCCGGGAGGAGAGATTGACCGGAGGGGTTAAAGTTACGGAACCGGATTCAACCCCGTCAATATATATTTTCAGGCTTTTACCATCCGCAACACCTGCAATGTGGTGCCAGTTATTCATCCAGTTTCCCGGAACTTCAGCGCTGCAACTTCCTCTGCCCCATCCACCTGCAAACCAGGATAGTGATTTGTTTCCGGATGACTGAAGCGCCATAAAATCGCCTTTTGTAATGATATCTGCCAATCCCATGTTATTTCCAATTGGCTTCACCCAGGCCATAATTGTAATCCTCTCATCCAGGTTATCGAGACTATTCGCATTTGGAATTACTGCATAACCAATTGAATCTGCTTTAACGGCCTGTAGGTAAGGATAATCATTACTGGCCTTGCCGCAGATCAGTCCATCATTCCTTAATCCTGATTGATCGTTTATCTTATTTCCGATAACCATGGCGTTTACATCCAAATCCAGAACACCTGAATCTGTATTCCGGTTATAAATCTTGATGTAATTCAATTTCGAACCAATCTGAAGTCTGTGAATTCCCTCACTTTTAAAAACCAGCCTTCCTTCTATTTTTTTGATTTCACCCGGCGCAAGTGATATGAGCATCTCATTGCGGATCGTATCATCAACCAAAACAGGTATCGTTTTAGTCTCGTTGACTCCCCCTTTATTTTGTGTGATAAAGGTATATATTAATGGCTTATGGATTTTTACAACGGCGTTGTTTCTCAGATCTAGAACCTGGAAAGTTGATGATAAACTGTTGGATTGCGGAACAACTTCGATGGACTGCTCTTTAAGCTGATCCAGACGAACCAATCGAGTTCCTAAAGGATAGAGACGGCAAAGAATAGAATCACGCATTACCGAGTTTTCATCCATCAGGATATTTTTTTTTGTATATTCCTTTCCGTCCACAAAAAGTCGTACCACCTTTGTCCCCTTGCTTCCATCGTTTTTAAGGGTGAAATTAACGGTAAATGGTTGGTCAGGTCTAACCTGTTTCTTTGAAAGACTAAAGCCGGCAAACTGAAAATCAGTTGTTTTTTTTGTCTCCGAGGGTGCACCAGTTTCTGAAACAGTCTGGCCGATTTGTTGTGGACTTTTATCCATTTGAAAAGTCAGTTCGCCTCCCCGGGCAATCATAGAATGTGTTATCCATGAGTTGTTAAAGGGTTGTCCATTGAGCAATATACTTTTAATAAAAAGCTGATCCGTGCCGTTATTTTTTGTCCGGATAACCCATTTCCTTCCATTTTGCAAGTGTATGGTTACCTTTTTAAAAATGGGGGAACCTATATCATAAACCGGTCTGCCTGGGCAAACAGGATAAAAGCCCATCGCACCGAAAACATACCAGCTTGACATCGCGCCATGATCATCGTTTCCGGGCAATCCCCAGGGTAATGATGAATAATGCGTCTTTAAAAGATTTCTTACCCATTTCTGCGCCAGGTCAGCGCGGTTGGCATAGTTGAAAAGATAGGGAACATGAAGAACCGGTTCGTTATCAAACAGGATGAACTGTTTTCTTAAAGCACTGTCCAGGTGTTCTGCAAATTCGGTATCTCCTCCAAAAAGGTTAACCAGATCAATGGGATTTTGGGGGACAAACATTGAATAACTCCACTGATCACCTTCCTTAAACCCTGAATTTCCAGGATTCAGGTTGAATTTATTTCCCTGGCGGGGCAACATGGCCATGGCATCAGAATTGAAGAGCTTACGATAATTAAAACTTCTTTTCACTAATTTGTTATATTCATCCTGGTCTCCCATCACTTTTCCGGCAAATTGCGACAAAGCCCAGTCATCGTAAGCAAATTCGACAGTTTTTGTGACTGATTCGGAACAGGAAGCGGGAACATAACCAAGATTTAAATAAGCCGAAAAGTCTTTTGAGCCGGAAGCTGAATCCAAACAGGCTTTCATTGCTTTATAAGCCAGTACTTTGTCGAAATGGCAAATACCTTTCAGGTAAGAATCAACAATGATATCAATGACATGGTTTCCAGTCATTGGACCTATCGGCAATGTGCCGGATTGTTCAAATTCATCGAGCATGGAAACAACCATATCCTGCTGCTTTTCCGGAGTGATCAGGGACAATAATGGATGAAGTGAGCGAAATGTATCCCAGGCCGAGAATCCACCATACTCATTTTTCCCTTTGGTTTTGTGAATTTTTCCGTCTGCCCCTTTGTAGTTTCCACTGACATCCGAAATGATCCATGGCATGAGTAAAGAATGATAAAGCGCAGTATAAAAGATAGTTCTATTGATTATCGAAGAGTCTTCGACTGTAATTACAGACAAAGCTTTTTCCCATTTCCGCTGATTCAGAGCTTTAAACTGATCAAAGTTAAGATTAGCAGCTTCTGACCTGAGGTTATTTCGGGCACTTTCAAAATCAACCGGTGAGACCCCAATTTTAAGGAGCAGTGTATTTTTCCCGTGTTCAACAGGTGCAAAAGTCAGAACGGATCCTCCGTAAATCTCTTCGGTACTTAAAATATCAGCACTGAAAGAGAGAATTGCATGACATGTTTCGCCATGTAAGATTTTCTTTGAAACAATTTCAATTTTGCCGAGGTCACTTATAAAAATCTTTGGTTTTGCGTGAGGTGGAAAACGAAACCTGAACATTCCGGAATGTTCAGCAGCCGAAATCTCTGTAAGTGTTCCATCATCCCGAAATAACACGCTGTAAAAACCGGGTTCAGCTAATTCGTCATGATGGTTAAAGGGGCGAATATATTTCCAGTTCCGGAAATCAATCCCTGATTGTAATGGCATTATATGAATCTTCCCTGATGACCCATCAGGGTAACCCGAGGGGTGATTGATACAGCTAAAATAGCAGATGGTACTATCCAGATAATTGTATCCATTTGAATCCCCTTTTCTGGTTTCTGGCGATAACTGGACAAATCCAAATGGAACAACAGCCCCGGGATAGGTGCCGCCTTCACTTCCCCAAAAAGACGGGGTTCTTGTATTCGATGTTCCAATGAATGGATTAACTGATCGAATAATCGGAACATCCTGTGCAAATAGGTGGTTGTACAGTGTTGTCAGCCCCAGCAATATCAGGAAAGATTTTCTGAAAATCACAATAATTATAGTTTTAGGATATGCTAAAAGTGCAAAATAGTTCAAATAGGATCACCTTCCATTCTAAATAATTCAATGTGCTGGTTTTAATTTAATTTTGAAATCAGAGAATTGGAAGTATCACAAATTTATCAATTATTAAATGATCAAATCTAACATGAATAAATCTGTTTTCTCCACAATAATTACCATATAAAGAACATTTTGCAAATATAAATGTTATGATTATTGTGTTCAGACTGTTAACATTAAACAATTAAAATTTAGGTATATGAAAAAACTATTTCTAATCATTTTCCTACTGGCGACCGTGTCGGCAGCAATTGCCCAGCAAAAGACGCTTTATGATTTTAAGGCAACCACCCTTGAAGGTCAGCCATTCAATTTATCTTCGCTAAAGGGGAAAAAAGTACTCGTAGTAAATACAGCGTCCAAGTGTGGTTTAACACCGCAGTATGCCTTACTTCAAAAGCTCTATGACACCTACAAGGATCAGGACTTCGTGATTATCGGCTTTCCGGCAAACAATTTCAACAGCCAGGAACCGGGAACAAATTCAGAAATCAAAGAATTTTGCACTAAAAATTATGGTGTCACCTTTCCGATGATGTCAAAGATTTCGGTAAAGGGTGATGACATAGATCCACTTTATAAATGGCTGACATCAAAATCGCAGAACGGTGTGGTTGATGCCGAGGTGCAATGGAACTTTCAGAAATTCATGATTAATGAGCAGGGGCAGCTGGTTGGCTTTGTATCACCAAAGGAGAAACCCGATTCAGAAAAAATCATCAACTGGATTAAGGGCCAAAAAATTAATTAGAAATGAGGGAATGATGGAAAGACGGAGGGAGGCCTGAATTTCATTTTGAAAATTGGTAAATAATTGGTAGCTTGCACAGATGAAATAATCTCTAAATCACTGTGATTATGCGACTAATCGGGAATATAATCTGGTTGATCTGTGGCGGATTGCTTACCTGCCTTGGGTATCTGTGGGGAGGGTTTCTCTTGTGCCTGACTATTGTTGGAATACCCTGGGGGTTTCAGGCGATGAAGATTGGATTAGCACACCTTATGCCATTTGGGCGAAAAGTGGTTCCATCCGGGGGATCAATTCCTGTGATCTCGTTTGTTTTTAATCTGATATGGATTTTATTTGCAGGTATGTGGATTGCCCTGGCTGAACTCTTTTTCGGAATTATACTCTGTATTACCGTTATAGGTATTCCTTTTGGTTTACAGCATTTTAAGCTGATGAGGCTTGCCTTTTACCCTTTTGGTTATGATTTAAGATAATTAATCCTTGATATAGGACAATTCAACCGGAATGGAAAGCGAAAAGATACTCCCCTCACCGGGTTTTGAAACCACCTTTAATTCACCGTGAAGTATTTTAGCTATTTTTTTCGAGATAGCCAATCCTACACCAATCCCTCCGTAAACCCTGGTATAAGAATCGTCAACCTGTCTGAAGTAGTCGAAGATAACACTTTGTTTCTCCTCCGGGATACCGATGCCACTGTCCTTGATATAAAAAGTAATGGTTGATTCGTTTTCGATATGAAAGCCGAATTCAATAGTCCCTTCATGAGTAAATTTCACTGCATTCTTAAAAAGGCTGGTTAAAACCTGGTTGATTTTACCCCGATCAGCAGTGATATAGCTTGAAAGCCAGTGTGTATCTGGTCTGAAAACCAGATTTATTTCATCATGTTTGGCTGAGGCTCTCAGGATATGATCGAATGAGGCCCTATTTTCCATATAATGGTCCATAAGGCTGAAAGTCTGATTACTGAGTTTTACTTTTGCATGGTCCATTATAGCCAGGTCAAAGACACCCTCAATAATGGAGAGGAGATTCTGACCACTTGACTGTATGCTTGATGCAAAACTTACATTATCTTCAGCCGATACTCCGGACATAATCAATTCGCTAAATCCCAGGATGTGAGTTAGCGGAGTTCGCAGTTCATGATTCATCATAGCCAGAAATGCCGATTTGAGCCTGTCACTCTCTTCAGCGCTCTCCTTTGCCCGGATCAGATCATCGAGCATTCTCTTTTTTTCGGAGATATCGTCCATAATCAGAATAAAATTGCTGATTACCCCTTTACTGTTTGTGAGTGAAGATATTGTGACATTTTCCCAATAGGTTGATCTGTCTTTCCTGCGGTTTTGATATTCACCTTTCCATATCCTCCTGTCATATAAGGTCTCCCACATTAGTTCAAAATCACCGTCTGGTATATGTCCGGGATTAAAAATCCTTGGTGGTTTATTGCAAACTTCATCTAAAGTATACTGGGTTAATAAGTTAAATGCATTATTAACATATTCGATGTTACCATTTGCATCGGTAATAATGGTGGAGGATGGATTTTGCTCAACAGTCTGGGAAAGGATTCTTAATTTATCCTCAACGCTCTTCCGTTCGGTAACATCCCTTAGAATACCCTCATGATAAAGAATATTTCTCTTTTCATCAAAATTAAACCACCCGTGGTCCTCCACCCAAATTTCAGAATGGTCCTTCTTTTTCATCCGGAACAAGTCGGTTCCTCCCGAATTTGCGGCTAAAACAATCTGATTTCGGTCATCCGGATCAAAATACAACTCGTTTTTAATGTCAATGGCCATGAGTTCGTCCTTACTTGAATAGCCCAGCATGCTAACCATTGCAGGATTTACTGAAATGAACTTGCCATCAGAGGTGCTTTTATACACCCCATCGGGCATCTTCTCAACTAAATTACTGAACAGCTTATCACTGGCATTCAGAGCCTCCTCAATCTGCTTTCGCTCAGTAATATCAGTTAAGGTACCCCTGATTCCGACAACAACATCATTATTTTTGACAACACAAACAGACGCCAGAACAGGAAAGTATGAACCATCTTTACGAATTGCGTTGTATTCACTGGCTGTTTGAAACTCTTTTTTCAAAAGTTCGGAAAATCGCTCAAATGCCCTGATGCGTTCTCCTTCAAGGATAAACTGCAACATATTAATGCCTACAATAACCTCTTCCTCCGAATAATTAAGCCATTTTAACAGTGTCTCATTGGCAAAGGTGATGATTCCGGTGATATCCGATTCGAATATCCCTACCGGTAATGAATTGGCAAGCTCACGATACTTCCTTTCACTGTTTATCAATTCTCTTTCTGCATTTTTGGGCTCTGTCATATCCCTGAAAATGCCAAAAGTTCCGGTAATTTCTCCCTTTTCGTTGGTTTGTGGAGTAGCCGTTACCAGCAAATGACGTTTTTGTCCGTTAAGTGTAAGTATCTCAATTTCGTAAGTGCTCATCTCCATTCTTGCCCGCCTTGCCGATTGCTCCTTAATTCTTGTAACATGATCAGGCATTGTAAAATCGAGCAAACACCGGTTCACCAGTGTCCCTTTGGGAACACCAAACATCTGGTCAGCGGCAGGATTAGCAAATACGAATATTTCATTCAGATCAACAGTTGCAACCCCTTCACCCTGATTTTCAATTAAAACACGGTAATTTTCCTCACTTTTGAGCAGTTCAAATTCAATTTTTTTTCGTTCAGTAATATCCTGAATCACTCCAAAAATTATCCGTTTGGATGAATCATACTCTGCAATAGAATGAATATCAATAATTTGACCACTATTCTTTTGCCGGATTTTAAATTCAAAATCGTACGGTTCTCCATAATTGATCAATGCATCAAGGCCTCTATCCAATATTTCCCTGTACTCAGGTAATGGAATCATTTTTATCTCCTCAATCTTCCAATTTTCGCCCTCAACACCGTAAAGCTTTTGGGCCCCTTCAGAACTTGAAATCAAACCAGTTTCAATATTATACTCCCAATTACCCGATTTTGAAACCACAGCGGCCCTGATTAAACGTTCGTTGGTTTGAATCAATAAAGAATTGGCTCTAGTATTTTCTGCCACAAATTTCTCATTCAGGAGGTCTGACCTGTTTAATTCACGCATAATTGAAGGGAAAAGCCTGGATATCTGGTCCATGGATATGTAATCTGATGACCCTGCTTCCATAACACCAAGGGCATTTTGACCTGAATATTCATCGGCTATAACAAAAAACGGCGTATTTAAACCAATTTCTTTCCTTACAGACAAGGCAACATAGGGATCCAACTTTGAAGCTTTACTTTGAGTAAGAATCAGATCCCATGATTTTCGCAATAAGGCAAATTTATACGTATCAATGGTTTCTGTACATTCGTAAATTACTGATATACCGGCATTTTCGAGATTTCGTACAATAAGAGCGACATCATTTGGGTTATCACTTAAAAATAAAACATGAAGACATTTTTCCATGCAGACCGAATTATCAGTTTAACAAGTTATTTGGAAAAAATTAGTATTTTGGTTTCTCCCCAAACCTATTGAGTAAGACATTTATTTCACTTTTCAACGCGATCATTTTACGTTCGCGGGTGATGGCCAGTTCATAGTAGATCTCCATCTCATTTAATTTTTGTTTTAAAGCCTTTTCAATCCGTTTACGCTCCGTAATATCCCGGATAAATGCCTGATAAGTTTTATTCGGCATTATCCGTGAATTCATTTCAATATTAATCACCGTACCGTCTTTACGAACCAGATCACGTTCCGAATAAACGGGTTTTCCATTATTGAGCAACTCATATTTTGGCGGATTCTTCCGAAGGGAAACGGCAGAAAATAGATCAGTCATATTCATTTTAAGCAGCTCTTCCCTGGAATAACCGGTAAGTTCCTGAGCAGCTGTATTAACTGCAATAAAATCGCCATTTATGCTACCCTGAAAAAATGCATCAGAAGCCAGTTCCAGCAGCATTCTGTATTTTTCCTCACTTCGATTAATCTCCTCTTCTGCCAGTTTTTGCCGGGTAATATCCATAACTATTCCGGTCCAGCGGGAACTTCCATCAGCAAGCAGATGTGGATTTGATTCCAGTCTAAGCCATTTTATATTCCCGTTAATCAACAATTTCAACTCGTCACCATAGGGTTCGAAAGCTCTGGTGGCCCGCTCATGTGAAACATAAAAATTATTCAACCAATCAGGATGGATATTTCTAATACAACTTTTAAAGGTATCGTCCAGATTTCCGGAATTATTCACCTCAAACAGGTCATAAAAGCGGTCGCTTGCAAATTCCAAAGAAGTAAGTTCCGAAATTTTTTTTCCCATTTCCTGTTTTTGAACACGGATACGATAAATTCCTGCAACCTGGCTTGCCACTAAATCTGCATAAAGCTCGCGGCTCTCTGTCAACTCTATTTCAGCCACTTTACGTTCGGTAATATCGATAGCAGTCACAAAACAATATGGGTGTTTATCCGATACAATACCACTAAGTTGGACTACACCTGGTTTATTGCCATAACCGGGAAAGACAACTTCACAGCTCTTTTGGGTATTGCTTTTTAATACCTGATCCATGAAATCATTAAAAATAGGCTTTGTTTCATCTGAAATAAAAAAGCCCAGCCTGTTACCGATAAGATTCGATCTTTCTTTATTGAGCATTTGGGATGCACATAAGTTTAATTCGAGGATCTCACCCTCCTTTGACAAGGTAAAGTAGCCGGATGGTGCAAAATCGTACAGCTCCTTATATTTATGCCGGGTAACCTCCGACTCCTCATTAGCCCGGACAAGTTCTTCATTCTGCATCTCCAATTCAATCTGATGAACCTGAAGCTCGTGAATAATTACCTGAATATCAGCTGACAAATTACCAAATTCGGGATTTTGAGATTTCCTGATTAACTCTTCTTCCGCTTTTTTGCGAAATAAAGCAGTTGCAGATTTATTAGCATTTTCCATCATGCGACCATTTAGAAGAATAAAACCGGACATTTTCTGGGATTAGAAGAATATCCGATTAATAGTATTTTATGATAAATTGTTACCTGTTTTTAGGAATTTTCGTTTTTGAGTTTCACTAAATTCCTCAAAGAGGATATTTGGCTAAGTTACAAAAAAGTTTTGGCATAAAACTAAAATCAACTTCATTTTCGATGATTCATAGTTTCGATGACAGAAGAGTAAACCGAAAGATACTTCCTAGGCCAACTTCACTTTCCACCCAAATTTTCCCGCGGTTTTTTTCAACAAAATCCGTACAAATAATCAATCCTAAACCGGTGCTTAATTCTCCATCAGTCCCCTTTCTCCCGGTATGAGAATCAAGTTCAAAAAGATTATCAATCATTTCTTCCTCCGCACGATTCTGTTCCGTAATATCCCAATTAGTGCCAGTCATTAGTAAGGGATTTCCTTCGTTATCGGGTTGAACATCTGCAAGCGCCCTGACATTATGCATCGTTCCACCGGGCCAGATCACCCTGAACTCAATATCGTACTCCTTATCGCCTCGTAATGCCTTATCAATTTGAACATTACATTCAGCAATATCCTTAGGATGAACACCCTTTATCCAGACCTCAAACGGGCTTTTGAACTTTCTTTTGTCGACTCCATAAAGGACAAACATCTGATCGTCCCAGATTACATGATTATTCACAATATTAAATTCCCAAACACCTACCCTTCCGGCTCGGGTTGCCAATATAAGACTGGTATTCAATCGCTTAAGCTCCTGATCTGCACTTTTCCGTTCGGACATATCATATATGGAAGCTTGTAAAGCAGGGACTCCGTCGAAGACGATCCGCGCACCCTGGACTTCGCCTTCCAGTATTGATCCGTCAAGTTTTAGATATTTGGCTTCAATAATCGGAGCAACATCCCCCTCCTCAATTGCCTTATGTATCCGTTTCTGAATAATTTCATGATAATCTGCATCAAATGAAGTTTTTCCCGGCAGCTGATCTTCAGTTAGCCCCAATAGTTCAAGAGCTCAACGATTAATCACCAGAATTTCGGATAAAGGACCCTGAACCAGAACTCCCACATGTGAATCGGAAATGAGCTTCCGATAGGATTCTTCGCTTTCTCTTAATTTTTGCTCAATTAATTTAGATGCAGAAACATCTGCCAACGCTCCCAGCAGAGCTACCGGCCGTTTTTGGATATCATACTCAATCTGACCTTTAACATGAACCCCGCGTTCAGAATGGTCATTTCTCCTGAAATTCTATACTCTAAATCAAAATCAGTGCCTTGTCCAGCTATCAACCGATGAAAATCGTCAATTATCTTCTATTTCCATTCAGGATGAACAAAGGATATCCACCCTTCCCATGATTTATCAAAATCCGGTTCAATACCTAAAATTAAATTGAGAACCTCAGAACTTTCCAGGGATTCTTTAACCACGTCAACCGAAAAGGTTCCCAACCCGGCTATCATTTGTGCTGTTCTTAAATAAACAGTACTTTCCTTAAGCCTTGCCTGCGCCTCTTTTTGACCAGTGATGTCTGCCATGGTAATCTGGCACTGCCCACCCAATGGGATTCTATATCTGTCAACTGCACATATTTGGGGGTACTGTCCGAACCGGTCAGAGTCACTTCACAAATCGTCGGGGTTTTAGCGGCAAATAGTTCATCCAGGAAGTTGTTGAATACAGGCCGGGTGTCTCCGGAAACAAAGAACCCAAACCGGCTTTTATGCAGATGCAACCGTTCCTTCCCAAACATCCGGGCGCCACAAAGGTTCACTTCCAAAATTTCACCCTCCCTCGAAAGGGTAAAATACCCTGTGGGAGCAAGATCGTAGAGCTCGGCATATTTATCATCGGCAAACTTTGCTGCCTTCTCGTTGGCAATCAGTAGTTCATCATTCAGCATTTCCAATTCTATCTGATGAATCTCCACGTCATGAACCAGTTTCAATAATTCAGCCTCAGAAAGTGAAACATCGCCTTTGGGAAGTCTCGTTTTCAGCACCTCCTCAGCCCTTATCCGAAGAATTTCGGCCATTGTAAAAGTCAGGCGAATCATTTTTTATAAATATATATATTATGTTTATTTTTATTTGGAATGTCCTAATCTTTTAACTTATTACCAGCAGAGTTACATAGATTAATCTAAAATTGGGAAGGAGGTGCTCGGCCAGGGCCGAGCAATCATTAGTCAACGGTAAATGAAAAGGTATACAAACTGATCGGGGGGTCATTTCCTTTTTGTTAATTTACCATAAAAGACACCCTTAGCTTCCTAATAATCCAATAATTCCGGATAGGGCATAGCCGGGACTTTCTAAAACATCCTTAATTTTACGCAAAAATATTGAGTCATTAGCAGATCTTTTTTTAACCCATATAAAATGGAAGCAGATTTAATTACGATTGGGGATGAAATTCTGATTGGTCAGATAGTGGATACCAATTCAGCCTGGATGGCCCAAAAGCTGAATGATGAAGGGATCAATATTCGTCAGATCACCAGTATTTCCGATCAACCTGAACACATCATATCAACTTTAAAGGAATCTTCCGTCAAATCTTCTGTGGTTTTGGTAACCGGGGGACTCGGCCCCACCAAAGATGACCGTACAAAATCGGCATTGTGCACCTTTTTTGGAACACATCTCATTGAGCATCAGGGTGTATTGGATCATGTTATCCATTTATTGGCGCCACGGGGAATTGTGATAAATTCTCTCAACCGCGATCAGGCCCTGGTTCCAGCATCTGCTACCGTCCTGCATAACAAGCTTGGCACTGCACCCGGACTTTGGTTTAAGCACGAAGGGACCATTTTTGTGTTTATGCCCGGCGTCCCCTTTGAGATGAAATACCTTATGGAAAACGAGGTGATTCCAAGACTCAGGAAACTATTCAATACGTTAACGATTCTTCACCGAACTATCCTGACTACCGGATTAGGAGAATCAACGCTGGCAGAAAAAATCAGCAATTGGGAGGAGAGCCTGCCCGAGTGCATCAGCCTGGCTTATCTTCCAAATCCTCAAAATGTAAGGTTAAGACTTTCGGCACGTGGCGAGAATAAAAAATATCTCCTGAAATTACTGGATCAGAAAATCAACGAACTGACAGCGGTTATTCCCGATTATATCTATGGATATGAGGAAGATACAATGGCCGGAAATATTGGCAAAATCCTGCAGGAACAAAATCTTACAATGTCGGTGGCTGAAAGCTGTACGGGCGGATTTATTGCACATTCGATCACCTCAAATCCCGGAAGTTCAGACTACTTCAAAGGGGGCGTTATCGCCTATTCCAATGAATTGAAGATTAATTTATTGGAAGTTGACCGCAATATCATCTCCGACAAAGGTGCAGTAAGTAAAGAGGTGGTTGAGGCAATGGCCCGTGGAGCCCGAAAGCTTCTGAAAACCGATTATGCCATTGCTACCTCAGGCATCGCCGGTCCGGATGGCGGAACTGCCGACAAACCGGTGGGAACAGTCTGGATTGCTGTTGCAGGTCCCAATTCAGTGATTTCGAAGGTGTACAATTTTGCAAATAACAGGGAGAGGAATATTATCCGTTCCGGCATAACGGCACTCAATATGCTCAGACTCGAATTGATCAAAAAATAAAACCAATGAAAAAAAATATAATCAAAGGAGCATTAACTCTGGGAACACTCTTTGTTCTGCTCCTCAATATCCCGATCCTTTTTGAAAATAAAATAACTCAGAAAATCAAGTGGGCGGCCAATGATGCGGTTCATGCAAAAATTGGTTTCGAAAAGATTAAGTTATCTCTCTTCAGAAGTTTTCCGCAATTAAATATCGAATTAAAAAACCTTTCATTATCCGGAACCGGTGATTTTGACAATGCCAGGTTGCTCAACGCAGACGAGCTTTCAGTTTCGGTCAATCTTTCTAGTCTGTGGAGCAACGACGGACTAATCATCTCATCCATAAAACTTAAGCATCCATCAATAAATATTCTGGTCAACAAATCGGGAAAATCAAGCTGGGATTTGTCAAAACCAAAGAGCAGCGCCGGAGGTGGGACGGCTTCAGACAAAAAAAGTTCTGTAATCAAGCTGGAGAAAATTGAGATCAGTGGTGCCTCCCTGTCTTATCAAAATGAATACTCCCCAATCTCGCTGTCACTTATTAACGGAAATTTTGAGCTGTCGGGTGCTTTAAAAGGGAATACCGGCAAACTCCGGATTTCAGGGCAAGCTGACAGTATCCATCTTGAATCCAATGGTTCCCGATATCTTGCCAATTTAAAGATTGGCCTAAAGGGTGACTTGCAATCCGATTTTGATAAAAAATCCTATAAAATCCTTCAAAATCAATTATTAATCAACAAATTACCAATTGAATTGCAAGGTTCATTTTCACTGGCCGACAATGGAACCAATTTTGATTTAATATTTAAATCGCCCACCTCCTCCCTTGCGGATCTGCTGGGTTTTATACCTGAAAAATATCAGAAAAATCTGAAAGGGATAGAAACAACCGGTGCTATCTCTTTTGGCGGTTTTGTGAAAGGGGCCAATTCAGGAACCTCACTTCCAGCTTTCAGTGTCGACCTGAAAATCACAGACGGACGCTTGAAATATCCAAAATTAGCTAAAGAGATAAATCAAATTGAGGTAAATGCGAATATTTCCAAACCGCAGGGGGATCTTGATCTCTCCAGGATTGCTATTGAAAAAGCAGATGCCTCCCTCGCCGGAAATCCGGTGAAGGCTTCGCTCTACATCTCCACACCGGTAAGTGATCCGCAATTGAAGGGAAGCGTTAAAGGAGTGATCGACTTTACTTCCTTAAGACAGGCGATCCCAATGGATTCAGTTGATTTAAAAGGAATAGCAGATGCATCGATTGATTTTAACGGTCAATATTCCTCAATAGACAAAGGGCAATATGAGAATTTCAAAACGGATGGAAGGATTACTTTGCAGAACTTCATTTATGCATCAAAAACTTTACCGCAAAAATTGGAGATAAAATCCGGGAACATCAGTCTGAACTCAAAAACAGTTTCGTTGACCCGGTTTTCAGGTAATTTCGGAGAGAGTGATTTTGCAGCCCAGGGAACAATCACCAACTACTGGAGATATTTATTGCGTAACGGGGTTTTAACAGCGGCAGTTACTCTAAATTCGGGATACTTCAATATCAATCAGTTAATGGTAAGGACAAATCCCGGAACCAAAGAGCCGGGCGGTGCAGGCAAGTCTTCCGGAATTCCTGAGAACCTGGATATATCCCTTCAAACAACCGTTAACAAAGCGTTGTATGACAGACTGAGTATCACCGGGATTACGGGGAAAGTGACCGTTAAGGAGCGAAAAGTAAGTCTGGAGGGTTTGAATTTGAACATGCTTCATGGAAAGGTTTTGGTTTCTGGCACCTATTCGACCCCAAACGGGGCAGCTCCTGATTTTGATATCAAATTGGATATCAAGGATTTTGACCTGCCAACTGCCTATCAATCCTCAGAAACCATCCGCCACTTCCTCCCAATAGCAGGCCAAAGTACCGGTGCATTCAACTCAGCAATTTCATTGACGGGTAAAATTGGGGCGGATGATGCGCCTGTATTTACAACCTTAAACGGCGACGGCACCCTGTCCGGCAGAAATATTGAGTTGACAGGAACCGGATTTTTTAATGAAATAGCGAAGTATTTCAGAAAAGATCTTTTTAAACGAGTCAAAATCAGTGATTTTACTACCAGCTTTAAAATGGCAAACGGTAATATAACTGTCGCACCATTCAGTACCAGACTGGCAGGTCAGGAGGTAACCATAGCAGGAAAGCAATCCGCAAACCTCAATCTCGACTACAAACTTGATTTCAAAGTCAATAAAGAGGATCTGAGTCAGGATGTAAACACCTATATCGGGTTCGTGCCGGGAGCGGAAAACATAAAAAAATATCCCATTGTGATCAACCTGGGAGGGTCATTCGATAAACCGGATGTAAAAGTTGATCTTTCGGAAGCTAAGGATCTGGTTGCAAAAGAATTCACCAAAAAAGCGGGATCGGCAATCCAGGATGCTCTCAAAAAATTCGGGCTGGATAAGTTGTTTAAATGATATTCTTAATCAAATAAAATTCAAATGATAAGTGAGAAGCAATCCAAAACGAAAATATATAAATTCAATACGTCACATTTGATTGAATAACAATATTTTAATCTTAATTACGCCATGAAGTGGCAATATATTCCATTCCAGGACACCGTCCTGGTATAATGAATCAAGTCTGAAAGGGGTCGTGAAAGGGCAATTTAACCATCTTTTTAAATATGATATATCTCAGTCATTATCAAAGTTGTATCTTGATGCTATTTCCTATTTGAAGAACAATCAAAATTTAATAAGGCCTGAACTCGATAAAGAATTGTATGCGTATATTGGCGCTGTGATTAAATTATCAAAATCGATTCCGGTTATCCTCAATGGTGTCGAAAATCATATTCATGTGCTCTGCATAATGTCAAAAAATATTTCGTTGTCAGATTTAATGGAAGATATAAAGTGGAATAGCAGCAGATGGATTAAAACAAAGGGTGACCATTCTGAATATTTTTCATGGCAGAGTGGAATTGGAGGTTTCTCAGTTGCCCCTCTGAAGTTGAAGGGGTTAAAAAATACATTGAAAATCAGAAAGATCATCATCGAAAACATACCTTTCACGATGAATATTTAGAATTTCTGAAAGACTATGACGTGGATTACGATAACGCATTTTTATGGACCTGATATTTATGCTGCCTTTTCAGGGCGCTGTTTACTGACTATTTCCTATGAGCCTTCAGGGCGTGGCCCAGGGTTAGGATATTCAGGACTTTAAGCCCGACAAAATAAAACCAGCAATGATATAAGCTATGTATACCACTGATAAATTGATATTTAGAATTGCTTTTCTACTTTTGATCTTCATTTCAGCTTCACCTAATGCAGCTGCCCAGGAGACCGATTATTATGGTTTTAAATGCCTGGATTTTAAATTCGAGGGGCACGATGCCAAAATCGTTTTTCCGGGTAAAGCAGAACCAGGGCACCACTGGATCTGGAGAGCCCGTTTCTGGGGTCATGAGCCACAGACAGAGATCGCATTATTGAAAAAGGGGTTTCATGTAGTTTATGTCGATGCTGCTGAATATTGCGGTAATCAGGATGCTGTAAATTTATGGAACCATTTTTATGATTATTTAATCTCACAATACCAGTTGAATTCCAAAGCGGTGCTCGAAGGTTTCAGTCGCGGAGGTCTTTATGTTTATAATTGGGGTTCACAGAATGTTACCAAAGTGGCCTGTATTTATGCTGATGCACCGGTGTGCGATCTGCGCAGCTGGCCGGGTGGAAAAGGAAATGGGGCGGGTTCGCCGGATGACTGGAAAGCTCATCTGAAAGCTTACAACCTCAACGAGCAGAATATAAATGAATTTAAAATGATGCCCATTTACGACGCCGTGAAGTTGGCCGAAGCCCGGATTCCGGTGATTCATGTCTGCGGTGCAACGGATGAGGTGGTTCCGATCGATGAAAACACCTATGTACTTGAAAAAAATTATAAGAAAGCTGGTGGTGAAATTAAAATCATTGTCAAGGAAGGAGGAGGCCATCATCCGCACAGCCTGAAGGACCCCTCTCCTATCGTCCACTTCATTCTTTCGCATACTGCGCCAGAACTTCTTGATCCTCCAACGTCTCCAGAATCAAAAATGGCCATCAATTACCGGGGCAATATCGACCATTGCCGTATTAAATTCGGGAATGAGAAAAAAGGGAGAGTCGCTTTTCTGGGCGGATCAATCACCTTTAATCCTGGCTGGCGCGATATGGTTTGTGACTATCTGAAGCAGCGGTTTCCCGGTACTGAATTTGAATTTATAAATGCCGGAATCCCATCAACAGGCTCAACGCCGGGAGCTATGAGACTTGTCCGTGATGTTTTATCGAAAGGACCTATCGATTTATTATTTGAAGAAGCTGCCGTAAATGATGCCACTAACGGGATTACGCCCCAAATGCAGGTCAGGGGAATGGAGGGAATCGTTTCCCATGCGTTAAAATCAAATCCGGATATGGATATTGTGATGCTTCACTTTGTGGATCAGGAGAAGATGGCCGATTATAACCGGGGAAAAACACCGGAAGTTATTGTGCAGCACGAGAAAGTCGCTGAATATTATGCAATTCCCTCGATCAATTTTGCGAAAGAGGTAAACGACCGGATTCTCAATGGGGAGTTTAGCTGGCGTGATGATTTCAAAGACCTGCACCCTTCCCCGTTTGGTCAGAAAATCTATTTTCAGACGATCAGACATTTTTTTGAAACTTCGTGGAAAAATTTCGATTCCAGGGAACAAAAGCCAAGAATTTTACCGGCAAAAACCTTAGACTCAAAATCATATATCAAGGGACATTTCGAACCGATTGAAAAGGCAAGGCTCAAATCCGGCTGGAAACTGATTCAGAACTGGAAACCCGAAGACAAGGCATCCACGCGTGAGGGATTTGTCAATGTACCTGTTCTTGAGGCCCTACAACCAGGAGCAAAGTTGAAACTGAAATTTTCAGGCACTGCGATCGGGCTTTTCATTACCTCAGGACCTGATTCCGGGATGCTTGAATACAGTATCGACGGAGCAGAATTCAAAACTGCCGATCAATTTACCCAATGGAGTCAGCAATTACATCTTCCGTGGCTCCTGATGCTGGAGGATAATCTTCAGGAAGGGAGACACCTTCTGGAATTGAGGATATCAGCTTCAAAGAATGAAAAAAGCAACGGATTTGCGTGTCGCATTCATCAGTTTGCAGTAAATAATTAATCTGAGGGCTAACTTTGGTTTGTAATTGTAAAGCATGGGTGATTTAACCAATAATCTTATCTTTGCAACGCTATAAAGGATCGAGGATTAATTTATTAAAAAGGAAATATGAAGATTGCGCTGATCGGTTACGGGAAAATGGGAAAAGAGATCGAGCAGATTGCCATAAGTCGCGGACACACCATCGTTTTAAAAATTGATATACAGAATCAGGCTGATTTGACGGCTGAAAATCTTTCTCAGACCGATGTTGCCATAGAGTTCACAGGACCGGAAACTGCAATTGGCAACTATTTAAAATGTTTTGAAGCCGGAGTACCGGTTGTCAGTGGCACTACAGGATGGCTGGAGCAGCGCACAGCCGTTGAGAAAGCCTGTTCGGATAAACAAGGTTGTTTCTTCTACGCCTCCAACTTTAGCCTGGGCGTCAACATCTTCTTTACACTGAACAAATTCCTTGCAAAAATCATGCAGGAATTCCCGCAGTATGATGTCTCAATGACCGAAGTTCACCATACCCAAAAGCTGGACGCACCCAGCGGAACAGCCATCACCCTCGCTGATGATATCCTTAAGTTGAACCAGACTAAAACACGCTGGACAATAAGCGAGCCAGAATCAATTAATGAATTATATATCAAACCTATACGTGAAGGCCAGGTTCCCGGTATTCACACTGTTAAATACGACTCAGAGGTTGATTATATTGAGATTACTCATAGTGCTTACAGCAGAAAGGGATTTGCTTTTGGAGCCGTACTGGCTGCCGAATACAGCAAAGGACGTATTGGTGTGTTATCTATGACGGATCTCCTGAATTTTTAATAAAACAAAATTAAATAACAATGAATAATTTATTGGAAAACAAATGGTTTAAGTTTGGCCTGGTTGGCGGTCTTTACCTGCTATGGGTTATTTGGTTAAGTAATTTCTGGTGGCTGATTGGCCTTGTAATCATCTTTGATACCTATATTTCCCAAAAGGTTCATTGGGCATTCTGGAAAAAGAAAAACCCGCCGAACGGAAAGCAAACCAAGGTTGTGGAGTGGGTCGATGCCATTATTTTCGCAGTCATTGCGGCGACCTTTATCCGGCTTTTCTTTATCGAGGCATATACCATTCCAACATCATCAATGGAAAAATCGATGATGGTAGGCGATTACCTGTTTGTGAGCAAAACAGCATACGGACCTAAAATGCCCAATACGCCAATTTCTTTCCCTTTTGTGCATCATACCATGCCGCTTTCAAACACCGTTCAATCCTTCTCAACCCTGATCCACTATCCTTACCGGAGAATAGCCGGTACCGGGAAAGTTAAAAACGACGATGTTGTAGTTTTCAACTTTCCGGAAGGTGACACCGTTGCAATAAGTATGCAGGAGCGAAGTTACTACGAGATGGTACGTTCCTATGGCAGGGACCGGGTTTGGGGTGATAAAAGTACTTTTGGAGATATTATTTACCGTCCGGTAGATAAGCGGGAAAACTACATCAAACGTTGTATTGCCATCCCTGGTGATTCCCTTAAACTTGTAAAAGGGCAGGTCTATGTCAACGGAAAAGCTCAAAAGGAAATTCCCGGCATCCAGTATAAATACCTGATTACCACAAATGGAACAGCCATTAATGATAATATTCTCGAGAAACTGGACATCACCCGCTCAGAAATTGAAGGGTCTGACTCCCGTTATATTCTTTCCCTTACTACTGAACAGGCAAAGAAGCTGGATGGCATGAAATTTATTCAATCCAAGGAAAGAGTGACCTGGCCAGCTGAAAACAGTGATCCTGCGATCTTTCCAAGTGACCCGAAGTTCACCTGGAACCTTGATAATTTTGGCCCCATCTGGATCCCCAAAAAAGGGGTGACGATTAATCTCACGACAGCCAATCTTCCGTTATATAAAAGAATCATAGCTGTTTACGAAGAGAATGACCTAAAAGTTAAAGACAATATTATTTATATTAATGGGACCCCGGCTTCAACCTATAAGTTTAAAATGGACTATTACTGGATGATGGGAGATAACCGCTACAATTCGGCTGACTCAAGGTATTGGGGTTTTGTACCCGAAGATCATGTGGTCGGAAAGGCATCCTTCGTTTGGCTTTCTCTGGACAAGAACAAAAGTTTCTTATCAAAGATCCGTTGGGAAAGGTTTTTTATGAGTGTAAAATAGGGACATTCAGCCTATTTAATCCAGAAGACACGAGAAAAGCAACAAAACGGATAACCCGTATTCTTGCTGATCCATCGTTCTTTCGGAATTACAGGTTTCAAAATGTGCCAATCTGATTGAGTTTAAAAACAATTGCCTCATGAGTATTTTTAGCAGGTTAATTGCCATTTCCATATCAGCAACAATACTTTTATCATGCAGTGCTTCCGGATATATTGCAGATCCTCAAAGCATTAAAAGACAAGAGCAAATGCGGAATTATCGTACCGGTGTCAACATTGCTGATATTGGAATGATCGTTGCGGCTTCTGTGGGTGCCTTATATACCGGGATGAATGTTTATGCGAATCCTCAAACCCAATCGTTCCGGAAAATGAGATTGCTCAATGATTCTCAGGATACCCTGTTTGTAAATATGGTCACCGATTTCCACTGGCGGGATTCGACGTTTTGTGACATCCGGGATATCGTGTTGCCACCTTTGCAAAAGGCTCAGGTTATTGTTCCTTTAGGAGCCATTTACAATATATTTTTCAGGAATCAATTTAATGCCCCTGATGATGAAAAAGTGGAGATAAACACCGCTGTAATCAGCAAAGTTAGGCTTAAGCCTGAAAAAGTCAGATCTGGAGGTCCGGTAAAAAACTAAAAATCAGAAAATGCAACGAGGATTACTGACAGGAATTACATTTGGGGTGGCCATGGTCATTTTCGCTTTGCAAAATTCGGTTAAAGTTCCTTTAAAATTCCTTTGGATGAAATTCGCCGAGGTACCGCTGGCACTGATTCCGGTCATCGCACTCATTATCGGAGTACTCGTAACCGCACTGTTTGCATATATTGATAATCAAAGATTGAAAAACAGAATTAAAAAACTTCAGGCCAGATTAAAGGAGTATGGTAATCCCGAAAATGAAGATGAAACCTTTCAAAAACAGGATGGTTTAAATACTGAAAATGAAGCGAATGTTGAGGGCGAACCTGGCCACAAATTTTTCGACTATTAATGGACAATCAGGGAACCGGCGTATTGCTATGCAGCGCCTACTTTGCACCCGTTCAATATTATACGAAACTCATCAGCTATTCTCATGTCACCATTGAATTTTGTGAGAGTTATCTGAAGCAAACTTACCGTAACAGGACCGTAATTCTTGCCGCAAACGGTCCGTTACAGCTGACAATTCCGATAGTTGACGGACCCAGGGCAAAAGGTCCCATCCGGGATCAGTTGCTCTCCTATGATTATCCGTGGCAGCAAATGCACTGGCGTGGGATTAGTTCGGCGTACAATAATTCACCGTTTTTCGAATATTATGCCGATGATTTCGCCCCTTTTTTCCAAAAAAAGCAATGGAAATATTTAATTGATTTCAATGACGAAATACAACAGGCCGTTTTGAGGTCAATTGATTTTGATGTCCCTGTCCAACATACGGAAGATTATATTCCTGCAGGAAAAGTTCCCCTATCCATGGATGATTTCAGGTACGCCATCCATCCAAAATCTCATAAGCAACTCGAAGACAGCAACTTCTCTCCAACTCCATACATCCAGGTCTTTCATGAAAAATGGGGATTTGTACCCAACTTAAGTATTCTCGATCTGCTTTTCAATGAAGGGCCCGAAACAATCGGTGTGCTGAGATCGTGTGTACGATAGACATAAAAGTGATTAAATCTTCCCAAGCCTTTTAAGTTCCCAGAAACATCTGGCGGTTGCAGAGATGTCGACCGCAGCGTTATGGGCCTCTTCAAATCCGGTTTGGAACAGTTTATAGTGCAATTCTGACAGTTTCGGCCATTTATATCCGTATGGTCCCTGAATTGCACAAAAGTTTGTGGAACTTTCCATTGTACAGATCCTCTTTTTGGATGGGATTGGATTTGAAAAACCCATTCTTAAGAATTCAGCCCCGACAATCATCCCATCAAAACTGATGTTGTGAGCAACCAGGGTTTCGGAACTACCAATCAGTGAATGAAAGGAATCCAGGACATCTCTCAATGAAATACCTTCGCTGACCGCGCGGTCATGCGTAATACCATGAATCCGCGAAACATCCGCAGGAATTCTAAAGCCTTCCGGTTTGATGATAAAATCACCTGCAGATAATTGAGTGCCATTTTTATCAAAGAGCAAAAAAGCCAACTGCACCAACCTGGGCCAGTTATTTAAATCGGTTACAGGAGCTTTCCAATTATTGGGTAATCCGGTCGTTTCAGTGTCAAAGAATAAATACATGATTATTGCTTTTCTTTCACAAACTTTTGGATAATTTCACTATGATCAAATGCCATTTCAGGTAAAGAATCCAATGGGAACCATTCTGCAATAGCTGCATCGTCTCCCCCTGTAACCCGAACAATACCCTGGACTTTTCCATAAAAAACAGTGGTAACGGTGCGGTGTCTGGGATCACGTCCAATGGCATCGAAGGTAAAGAACTGCTTAAGTGCGACATTTTTCAACCCGGTTTCTTCAAATAGTTCCCGACTACATGCCTGCAAAAGTGTCTCTTCCATCCCCACAAAACCACCCGGCAAAGCCCAAAATCCCTGAAATGGATCGAATTTGCGCTGAATCAACAAAATCATTTCCCGGTTCTCTTTTTCTGATAAAACAATAGCATCCACAGTCATCGCTAACCGGGGATATTTATACGAATATTTCAATTCCATTTCACGTGCTATATTTTCCTTTTTCTCTTTTTCACCATTCCGCCATACAATATAAACCACAATAATAATTGCTGCTATATAACCTATAATTTCGAGATGTCCCATGTTTTCACAATTTTAAAAAGTTAAATGAGAAATCACCAATTCTGAATAATTCGTCGCATCAGTCTCATTTGGTGTGTATACCGCTTGGTTTCTATATTATAAATCCCTGAATGATCCACATTATCAATCCGCACCTTACCTGAAGCGTGAATTATTTTATTTTTTTCCCAGATAATCCCTACATGTACAATGGCCCCCTCTTTATTATCGAAGAAAGCCAGATCACCAGGTAACGCCTCCTCAACAAAACTCAGGTTATCGCCTAAAAGTGACTGTTGAACGGCATCGCGGGGTATTGAAAGTCCGGCCATCTTATACAAGACCTGCGCAAAACCGGAGCAATCGATCCCAAAAGGGGACCTTCCACCCCAAAGATAAGGAGAATTGAAGTATTTAAGCGCATTATCAATAATTATTTCACGAACTCCGCGACCGTCAGGGGGGAGACCATTGCCAAGAATATTGTAAGCTACCTCTCCTATTTGAAATGTCCTGCTGTCCGCTTTGTAATGAGGCAATGAACTGCCGGCCACGATTAAAAAGTTCGTATAATCACCTACCTGCTGAACAATATTGAATACATCAGTTGTCACTATCCGGGGTATTTCCGACAATTCAATAAAAGATTGTTCATCAACTTCGTTGATCATGATGTGGTCTATCCATCCCTCATAACCATCAAAAGCCAGCTTTACATGGCACCATCCGGCCTGTTCATCCAGAACGATATAGTGCTCACCAAAAAGTATTTGAGTACACATTTCCCCCTTTTCACGTGGTTCGGAACGGACAGGAACAATACTTAGGTTAGAAATTCCGTATCTCATTAAAAATTTATTACTTTTGATTATTCCCAAATATACAAATTAATTGGTTGCTGCTCCAGGCAAGCGAAAAGAGAAAAGTATGAATCAAGAAAGGAAAAAATGGTTTGAGTCGGAAAGCTGGCACACAATTTATATAACCTCGATCTTTATCATTACCGCACTTGTCCTCTATTTTGCGTTACCTCAGGAGGGAAGATTCCGCTATGAATTTCAGAAAGGGAGACCGTGGATGCATTCAACCCTGATCGCTCCATTCGATTTTGCCATCATGAAGTCCGATCAGACGATCAGTGAAGAACGAGATTCCCTGTTAAAATCGCTGACTCCTTATTTTCAGCATCATGACTCAGTCGGGAAACAGCAGATTAAAGCATTATCCTCAAAAATCGATGAGATTACCCTTAAAGAAAATACCGAGATTCTCTATTCCCGTGTGGTCAAGAGTAAAGTACTGACAATCTTTGAGAAAATCTATCAGAAAGGGATTCTTGAGCAGGGGATAACCAATTCCGAATCCCAGGCAGGGATAAACGAATTGCTAGTTGTGAGGAACAACTTAGCTGAGAAAGTTTCAATCGGACAGCTATACACCTTAAAAACAGCTTATTCCGAAGCAAATTCAGCGCTAGACCTTCTGAAAAACAGTGATCCGGATTTAAAGCAAATTATTGAAAAATTCCACGTTGAAGATTATCTTGCAGTTAATCTCATCTTCGATCCGGTTAAGACTGAAACGGAGAAACAAAAAATTCTTGAGAATCTCAGCACGACCAATGGCGTGGTACAGGAAGGCGAACGGATTGTCTCACAAGGAGATGTAGTCTCTCCTCATACCTATCTGATACTCGAGTCCCTGAAATCCGCTTCTGAGAAAAGTCGTGGTGATCTGACCAAATCCTACCTGATTGTCATTGGGAAAGCGGTATTCATCAGCATGTTGATGCTTACTTTATTTTTATTTATTTATAATATTCGCCGCAAATTATTACGTTCAAAACGGGATATCACCTTTACCTTATTCATGATGATCCTGATGATCTATTTTTGCAGGGTCATTATTTCCTCAAGCACCATTCCGGTTTACATCGTTCCATTCACCGCCCTTGCCCTGATCATCCGAACGTTTCTGGATGCCAGGCTCGCCATCTTTGTAAACACCATAGCCGCATTGATTGTCGGCTTTATGGTTCCAAACGGATATGAATTTGTGCTTCTCTCCATTCCAGCCGGGAGCATTGCAGTGATCAGTCAGAACAATCTCCAAAGGCGCGATCAGCTCATTCTGACTTCAATCATTATCTTTTTTGTATATGCGATTACCTACATCGGAATCTCACTGATTCAGGAGGCCAGCTTGTCTGGAATAGACTGGGAGATGATGAAATGGTTTCTCATCAATGCCGCGCTCACCTTAATAACCTATCTGCTCGTTTTTGTTATTGAAAAGTCTTTTGGATTTATTTCGGATGTTACCTTGATTGAATTATCATACTCCAGTCAAAAATTGCTGCGAAAACTTGCGGAGGAGGCACCAGGAACTTTCCAGCACTCGATGCAGGTAGCAAACCTGGCTGAGGAGGCGATCCTTCAACTCGGAGGCAATCCACTGCTGGTCAGGGCCGGAGCACTGTACCATGACATCGGAAAACTGGCAAATCCTCAATATTTCACTGAAAATCAGACATTCGGTATAAATCCACATGATCAGCGATCGGTAGAAGAGAGTACTCAAATAATTATGAACCATGTCAATAACGGAGTTGAGCTCGCGAGAAAACATAAAATCCCGGAACAAATCATTGACTTTATCCGAACTCATCACGGGACAACAATAACCGGCTATTTTTATGTTGAACTAAAAAACAAGCCGGATCAGGAAATCGATAAAGAACCGTTCACTTACCCGGGACCGGTTCCTTCGACCCGTGAAACTGCTGTTGTAATGTTGGCTGACAGTATCGAGGCCGCCTCAAGAAGTTTGGATAAAAAGGATGCCGTAAGCCTGAAAGAACTCATCGAATCGATTTTTAACAAAAAAATTAGGGCCGGACAACTGGACTATGCGCCGCTTACTTTCAGAGATATTACCCTTCTGCAGCAGATCTTTCTCGAGAAACTGTTAAATATCTATCATGTCAGGATTACCTATCCGCTGAAATAAACCTGAGTTCAGAAAGGAATTCGATCCGAATCATCGAAACATGGATGGTCTGTTCTTAAATTTCAATTCACCATCCAATTTATAATTATTCTAATTCCAGGAAATTCGTTCAAATTCAATCAGTTTTACTATTTTTCGCCCTTAAATTTTACAATCCTGAAATAGTATGAAAATCATCAAACAAGGTCTAATTCTCTCGCTCATCTTAGGATTCTCCATCGTCGCTTCATTCGGTGGAAATAAAGATCAGGAAGGATACAAATTCGAGTTAATCAAAGAGATTCCTCACACTTCGGTAAAAAATCAGTATCATTCAGGAACCTGCTGGTCTTTCGCCGGGATGTCGTTTTTTGAAGCAGAGATGCTGCGGATGGGAAAACCTGAGGTTGATTTGTCTGAAATGTTCGAGGTGAGCCAGTGTTATCGCGACAAAGCTCAAAAATATGTCAGGATGCAGGGTAAAATCGGGTTCAGTGCTGGTGGTGAGCTCTTTGATGATTTGTATGTTGCCAATAAATATGGACTTGTCCCTGAAAGTGCATTCCCGGGAATCAAATACGGGGAAGAGAAACACGTGCATGGCGAGATGGATGAAGTACTGTTGAAAATGGTTGAAGCAGTAGTCGAAAACAGGGATAAAAAGCTCACAAACGTCTGGGATATCGCCGTAGGCAAAACGCTTGACGCATACCTGGGTGAACTTCCTGAGAAATTTGATTATCAAGGCCAGAGCTACACCCCAAAATCATTTGCTTCCGATTATTGCGGGATTAATGTGGACGATTATGTCCAGATTACCTCATTTACTCATCATCCATTCTATCAGCCGTTTAGTCTTGAGGTTTCTGACAACTGGCTATGGAGTCCGTTCTACAACGTTCCGCTTGATGAACTTCAGGAGATCGTTGATCATTCGCTCCAAAACGGGTATTCTGTACTTTGGGCCGCAGATGTGAGTGATAAGGGATTTGCCACTTCAACAAAAGGTATTGCTGTGGTACCCGATAAGACTCTGAAAATTATGAATCAAGCTGAAACTGCCAAATGGGATAGTCTCTCTGAAAAGGAGAAGGATGCAACCTTTTATAAATTCGACAAGCCAGCCAAAGAAAGGGTGATTACCCAGGAGATCAGGCAGATTGCCTTTGACAATCTTGAAACAACGGATGATCATGCCATGCACCTGATCGGCATTGCCAAAGATCAGAACGGTACACTTTACTACAAAGTGAAAAATTCATGGGGCAGTTACAACCAGTTTAAAGGATATTTTTACGCATCACAACCTTACCTGCGCTATAAAACTACCGCAATTATGGTGAATAAGGCAGCCATCCCCGATCAAATCAGGAAAAAACTCAAATTATAGCATTTTTTTAACGAAAATTTTATCTACTTTTGCGGCCAGTTCCGTACGCAATCTCTGACAGCAAACAATTAGACACTGTGAATATTGCGTTCGTTAAAAATATCGTTAAAATCATTTATGATGGATCTGATTAAAATTGCAGAAAATGCGTTTCTGGGTGAACCAAAAGAGCTACCCAGTTTTCATGCAGGCGACACGGTTACAGTCCGTTACAAGATCGTGGAAGGTGCCAAAGAAAGAATTCAGAATTACAAAGGTACTGTGATTCAAATCAAAGGTACCGGTACAACTAAAACATTCACCGTTCGCAAAATGTCCGGGAATATTGGTGTTGAAAGAATTTTCCCTTTCTTTTCCCCGTTTATTGATGGCATCGAAGTAAACCGTATGGGACGTGTACGTCGTGCACGTTTGTATTATCTCCGCGAATTGACAGGCAAGAAAGCCCGTATCAAGGAAAAAAGATTCTAAGAAAAACAACTTTAAAAAAGGTTCCTCAAAAAGGAACCTTTTTTTTTCTACTTTTAGGGAAAATATCGTTTTGTTGTTTATTGGTGTACAAATAAATCGGAATTCCGTTAAGTTACAGTAGATCAGGATGTCGGCATCTTGCCGCTGGCAGGGGGATCTTATCCGGTAATCTGTCATTCGGGCCCTGGATTAATGAAGCCATAATGACTCCGACTGAGGGCTGCCAGCTGCAAGATGCCAAAAGCCAGCAGCTCCGTCAGTCCAATTTCACCAAAAGTCATCAAACTAAAAAAGTTAATGGTCATGGCTCGTTTTGCCCCGGAAAAACTTTTCACCAAACGTTGGTTTATCGATTATGGTTTAATTACGGTTGGTTCCTTTATAATGGCTGCGGGTTTTGTATTTTTTATCACACCGCATAAAATCGTTCCGGGAGGTATCTATGGACTGGGAATCATTGTTCATTACCTGAGTAAAGGGATGGTTTTATGGCCGGATGGATTTCCGATTGGATTATTCAACCTCCTGGTAAACATTCCATTAACCTACTTTGGTATAAAACTTCTTGGCAACAGATTTGGTACAAAAACCATTTACGGATTTATTTCCTCATCTGTTTTTATGGACAGTATCACCTGGATGAGAGCCGTCGGTGATGCTCCTCTGGTGAACGACGTATTGCTTTCCTGCATCTTTGGTGGTGTTTTAACCGGCATTGGACTTGGACTAATCTTTAAAGCCAGGGCCACTTCGGGCGGCAGCGATATAGTTGCCATGGTGATTACCCGATATACCCGGATTCCGATTGGACAAATGTTGATCTGGGTCGATTCTGCTATCGTTTTAGTCGCATTGGCTGCATTTAAAGACTGGCAAATCCCGTTATACAGTATGATCGTGATTTACATCACCGGCCGGGCCATTGACATCATCCTGGAAGGGACAAATTACAATAAAGCGTTGATTATTATCTCTGATAAACATGAAGATATCCGCGACAAAATCATTTATGATCTGGCACGTGGCGGCACTTATCTAAAAGGAATTGGAATGTATACCAATACCGAAAAAAATATTATTTTCACGGTTGTCAGCCGTCGTGAGGTAGCTATTCTTGAAGAACACATCAATAAAATCGATCCTCAGGCGTTTATTACAATCATGGATGCCAGTGAGATCCTTGGCGAGGGATTTCATTCCTTAAAGCACAAAGTTGACGATCATTAATCGGCTTAAAAACTTAAATTCAAATGATAAAAAAGGCATTATGCCTGGTTATACTGAGTTTTTACCTGTTCCCTTCTCCGGGCTTCAGTCAAAAAGTGGGACTTGTGCTGAGTGGAGGTGGTGCTAAGGGACTTGCTCATATTGGCGTTATCAAGGCATTGGAGGAAAATAATATTCCCATCGATTATATAACGGGAACTTCGATGGGTGCAATCATTGGCGGACTTTATGCCGCAGGGTATTCGACGGAGGAAATGGAAATACTCTTTAAATCAGACGATTTCAAACGGTGGTCAACCGGAATTATTCCACCCAAATATAATTATTTCTTCAAACAATTGGATGAAACTCCTTCTTTTATAGATATGGACTTTGCCAAGAAGGAAGAAAAAATGAAGCTTGCGCTTCCCACCAATTTAATCCCATCCGGGCAAATGGATTTCGGCTTTATGGAACTTTTCAGCCCTGCAAATGCCGTTGCTGCTGAAAACTTTGACCATCTCTTTGTTCCTTTCAGGTGCGTAGCCACCGATATCTACCGCGGAGAACCGGTCGTATTCAAATCGGGAGATCTTGGATTAGCCATCAGGGCTTCAATGACCTTTCCGTTCTATTTTAAACCGATTGAAATCGACAGCGTTCTACTTTTCGATGGCGGATTGGTGAATAATTTCCCTATCGACGTAATGGAACAGGATTTCCATCCCGATATAATGATCGGGAGTAATGTTGCCTATAAGGATATTAAGCCAAATAAGGACGATATTAAGCTCCAGCTGGAGAATATGATGGTTCGCAAAACAAATTACTACATACCTGACAGTATGGGTTTTACCATTAAATCACCTGTTGAGCATATAGCCATTTTTGATTTCGAACGACTTGACGAAATTGAAAAAGTTGGATATCTGTCTGCTATGGCACAAATCGATAAAATTAAATCGCGGATCAAAAGAAGATCCGACCTTGAACAGCTAACCGGAAGACGAGAAGAGTACCGAAGCCTGGCTCCATCTTTGAAATTCAATAATATACAGGTTTCCGGGGTAGATGGTTCCCAACGATATTATATCATTCACTCTATCCGGCATAAATCAAAAACATTCGATTTGGAAGAGTTAAGAAGAGAGTACTTTAAGATTCTGGCCGACGATAAAATCCAGTCTCTGCTTCCAACGGCAAATTACAGCAAAGAAACCGGACTCTATGATCTGCAGCTAAAAGCTGAGCAGAAAAAACCCCTGGCAGTGGGTGTTGGAGGATATTTTTCACTTTCTGATGTCAACCAGGGGTATCTCGGTTTGGACTATCGGCTTTTTAATAATCTTCCAATTACTTTTCAGTCAAATATTCAATTCGGCAAATTCTACAGTTCATTTATGGCCGGCTCACGCTTTAATTTTACTACCAAATGGCCTTTCTCACTTGAGCTCTACTTCATCAAGAACAGGACTGATTATTACTCGGGTTCTACCCAACTTCTCTTCGAAGACCAGGTTTCGCACTATTTTATCCGAAACGATGACAATATTCAACTGAATATCTGTTTTCCGGCTAAAACCTCCTCCAAATGGGAAGCCGGAATCGACTTCCTAAACCAGGCGGACAGTTATTATCAGATCGTTGATTTCACAAAAAATGACACCCCCGATATTACAACATATACGGCAGGAAATTTACATCTCCGTTTTGAAACCAAATCCTTTAACAAGAAGCAATATCCCACTGAAGGTAAAATGTTCAATATCGAAACAAGCTATATTTTCGGAACTGAAAAAGAAGATCCCGGATCAACCAGCCCGCAAAATATTCTATATCACAAAACCCACGATTATCTTCAGTTAAAAATTGATTTTGAAAAATATTTTAAGACTTCCAAATGGTTAACAGTTGGATTATCTGCCAATTCCTATTTTTCAAATAAAGAATTATTTAATAATTATACCTCTTCCCTACTTGCCTCACAAAGCTTTTCTCCTACTGTAAACAGTACCATCAGGGATCTGCCCTATCTAAGGTCAAATAATTTTCTGGCCGGTGGGCTTAAGGCAATTATTCCAATTACACCGGCAACCCATTTACGCTTTGAGGGATATTATTTTCAACCAGTTAAGGAGTTAATGAGTGGCGATGGAAATGTTCCCTATTACAACAATAAACTTTTTTCATCCAATGCTCTTGTTGGAAGCGGAGGGTTTGTGATTCACACCCCTTTTGGTCCGGCAAGTTTGCTTCTCAATTATTACAGCGCCAGTAATCCGAAGTTATACCTCCAGGTAAGTTTTGGATATCTGCTCTATAACAGGGGGAATAGGTAACAATTTAATGATCGTATAATCAGCTACGTATAATGACAAGTCTTTTAGAATTAAGTAAAAAGTTTTCCATTCCAGGGGTAGTAGGTTTTGAAAAACTTACCAACAATATCATTGACCTGACCGTCTCCAACCAATATGCGGATGCCAGAATTTGTTTGTACGGTGGCCAGATTACCCGTTTTAAACCTAAAAATGAACCTGATATCCTTTGGATGAGTCCCAAAAGCAAATATGAAGTCGGGAAAGCAATTCGAGGGGGAATCCCTGTCTGTTTTCCGTGGTTTGGTCCGCATAAAACGGAACCTGAGAAACCACAGCACGGTTTTGGGAGGCTTATGTTCTGGGATCTTACTGAAACTTCAATTTTATCGAACGGAGAAACTCTGGTCCGGTTAGAGCTTCGTTCCTCAGAAGCAACAATATCCTACTGGCCTTACGACTTTATTGCCGGGATTAATGTAATTATCGGAAAAACGCTTCATGCAACGCTAAAAGTTACCAATACCTCTTCGACTCATTTTGAATATACCTGCGCTCTCCATTCCTATTACAACATATCAGATATCGAGGCGATTACGATTGATGGATTGGGCGGAACAGGCTATTATAAACATGGTGAGCCGGGTGATTTCAAACAAGACTCATCATTTCTGGAAATTCATCAATCGGTCGATCGCCATTATCATGATACTGAAGCGGCCTGTACAATTTCAGATTCCCCCTTCTGTAGAAAAATCGTTGTGGACAAATCAGGAAGTAAGGTTACCACAGTCTGGAATCCATGGGCGGACGGATCTGTCAAAATGAGTGATATGCCTGATGATGCCTATAAAACTTTCGTTTGTGTAGAAGCCGTAAATTCATTTGAGGATGCGATTAACCTGAAACCAGGTGAATCACACGAAACCTCAGTAATTATAGGAATGGAAAAGTAATTTAAAAACCAAAGTGAAAAATGCAAAATGCAAAGTTCATTCTTTGAGTTTGCACTTTTCATTTTGAATTTATCATTTTGAATTTTTATTGAACGGCCGGAACCACCCAGGGAACCAATTTTGAAGGGTAATAATTTATCTGCATGGTCTTTAACCGTTCACCCTGCAGGGAGAGCCTTATTTTGTATTCACTCCAGTTACCCGACGATGGGGAACGCCATCCAAGATCAGCCAATCCTAAAAGCCGGGGAAATACCATGTATTCCAACTCTTTCATATTGGCAATGGTTTCTGTCCACAATGGGGCTTCAATCCCCAGAATATCTGCTTTACCCACACCGGGAACGAGCGTTGCAGGACTCCAGTTGTAACACTGATCGGTTTCAACATAACCCGCCCAATGTAATCCCAGGGTGGTGGTTGAATCATACTTCATATCCAGATAGGAATTCGCAGCAGGAGACATAATGACTTTAGCCCCCTGTTTGACCCCTTTTACCGCATTTTCAGCTTTAGCCCAATATTGAACAGAGGTGTTGGGTTTTAACGTTGAAAGGGCAATTTCGTCCCATCCAATCACCTTTTTACCGAGTTTACTTACGATTTCCTGGACCCGGTTTACAAATGGAATATAATCTTCGAGTTTGGTTACATGTGATTCATCACCGCCAATATGGAGATACGGACCAGGTGTGATAGCCGCGATCTCTCCCAGCACATCGGCAATAAACTGATAGGTTATCTCTTTGCCGGTACACATTGAACTGAAACCAACATCAGTTCCGCTATAAAGGTCAGTTGCCTTATTGTTGCAATTCAGTTCAGGATAGGAAGCCATCGCAGCATTAATGTGACCCGGCATATCAATTTCGGGTATAATGGTGATATACCGTTCTGCTGCGTATATTACGATTTCTGTGTATTGCTCCTGAGTATAGAAACCACCCTTTTCACCGCCAACCTGTGAACTGCCACCTATTTTGGTGAGGTTTGGCCATTTTTTAATCTCGATTCTCCATCCCTGGTCATCCGAAAGATGGAGGTGCATCACATTCATCTTATAGAGTGCAATCAGATCAATGTACCGTTTCACATCACTCACCTGGAAAAAATGGCGGGCCACATCAAGCATTACGCCACGATAGGAATATTCGGGGAAATCACGGATCACACCGTCAGGAATCTGCCAGGGTCCTGATTGCAATGTGGAACTCTCAATCTCCGGCGGGAACAGCTGTCTGATTGTCTGGATCCCGTTGAAAAGTCCCGCCGGTTTATTGGCTGCCAGATTTATCTGACCATACTTAATAGTCAGTGTATACCCTTCATCCCCCAGCTGCGAATCGTACTTTGCCAGAGTCAGATAGATATTGCCGCCACTCTTCTTACCCGTAAAGTGTTTAACCGCCATTGGAAACCCGGTAGCCGGGGAGAGTCTGTCAGCAAGGTACTTACCTACATTCAAAATCCCATCCGAATGTCCCTCAAAAAATATGCTGCTGCTATTTGTTAAAGTGAAGGTCCCTGCTGAGGGTGTCAGTGAAACAGGCTTGGGGATGATGCTTATGGTTGAAAGATCAGCGGGTGGCAATGCTTTTGCAAATAGTTGAAGAAAGAGAATTCCTGTTAAAAGGACCAGTTTAAAACGGCAATTTTGTGGAATGGACTGCATAATTCAATGATTTTGTGGAATAATAACGGGGGACAAAAGTATCTAATTAACCTGTGATTTGCTCCGAAAAGACGAGATATTTAAGCACATATTTCAGTTCGGAATAAGTGATATTCTCATCAAGTGCCACCTTTGCAGCACCAAGACTTAATAATCTGTTTTCAACAAACCACCGCGAAATTTCAGCAACTTTCTCAGGCGTCACCAGTTCTTCAACACTAAGCTCACCTAATCCGACATAATGAGCCAGGTGTCCCTCGATGGTTGTAACGGCCATGTTCCGTTCGGCAGCTATTTCCCTGACTGATTTGCCACTCCTGAACAATTCGAAAGAGAGGAGCTTTGAATCGGTTTTTGGGGTTTTGGGTTCTTCCTCCGGCTCATTTTCAAGCGGGATATCCGGCTCGCCCAAATTATTTTCAATCCGGTAGTGAATAATCAGCGGTAGAATTTCCTTTCCAAATTGCGTCACTTTTTTTGCACCGAACCCTTTTACTCTTTTTAGTTCTGCAATGGAAGAGGGCAGATGAGTAATCAGTTCGAGAAGTGTTTTCTGGGGCAATATCAGGTATGCGTCGAGATTTAAGTCATCCGCCTTTTGATTCCGCCACGATTTAAGGGTAGCGTACAAACCGGGATTTGGCATTAAACCTTCGGAAGCAAGAGTGGAAGATTTATATTGATGCACTTTTTCAGCTGGTTCGATCGCCGATTTAGCCCGGATCTCCATATAAAGCTTCACACTGAATCCATTTTTGCAGCCATTCAAACAGGCGAGTTTCAGGTGGCTGTCTTCACTGAGTTTATGGATCGCATCATTGACCGACTTCTTAACTGCCTTGTTATCTATTTCAATGTCAACAACTTTTAATTTACAAACAACAATTTGATCCAGCTTGTCAGCAAAATAATGACAGGCTTTTCCCACTCTGTCCTGTAAGTTTGTATTTGTTTCAACATCCCGGTTTTCGGCCAACAAATGATGCAGCTGAGCTTTGAATTTCTCAGAAACTCCATAAAGGTCATTTTTCACTGCCAGGTTCATCTGTTCCAGGTTTTCTTTCAGAATATTATGGATGCTTTCCCGATGCTCTGTCATTAATCTCGTGCAATACCCTGTCCTCATTAAAAGCGGCTGAAAATCAAAGAGTTCAAACAGTAATTGCTGTTGAAATGCGAGCTTTGATTCGGTCAGAAGCTCATCTCCCGGCTGGTTTTTTTGAATTTCCAGATTAAAACTGGATATCCGGAAATCAGTTCTGAGGCACTGACTGGAAATCGGTGTACTTAGCACCATTCCTTCGAGTGTTTTGCAACGACTCAGTGCCACGTATACCTGACCATGGGCAAATGCCGCTTTGGCGTCAATAATCGCCTTTTCGAAAGTCAGCCCCTGGCTCTTATGAATAGTGATCGCCCACGCCAGTTTTAAAGGAATCTGACGAAAAGTACCCAGGATAGTCTCCTTAATCTCCCTGGTTTCATCATCAATCGCATATTTGTTATTCTGCCACTCAACCTTCTCAACAGCAATATCCTCTGATTCTCCCGGGCAACGGACCTGAACCGAATCTTCATCCATTGAAACGATCCGGCCAATCTTTCCGTTATAAAAAAGCTTCTCACGTGATATATCATTCTTAACAAACATCACCTGAGCTCCAACCTTAAGACTCAATTCAAAGTCGGTTGGATATGAATATTCGGGGAATTCACCTTCAACGGTTGCAGTAAATTTTGAGGCTTTGCCCCTTAATTTTGCAAGCTTTGTCTCATTGAGATCGTGTGCCTGATAATTATGGGTGGTCAGGGTAATGTATCCATCACCCTCCCTCCCGGTAAAACCAGGAATATACCGTTTATTCAGATCATCCAGGGTTTGCTGATCGGCATTGTTATCCCTGATCCTGTTCAGCAGTTTGATAAAGGTTTCGTCACGTTGACGGAAAATATGGGTCAGTTCAAGACTGATATAGTCTGTACTTTTTAACGCCTTACTGCTAAAGAAATAAATGGTTTCATAGTGTGGCCTGAGCAGATTCCACTCCTCTTCCTTGGCTACCGGAGCCAATTGCTGCAGATCGCCAATCATCAGCAGTTGAACACCACCAAAAGGCTGGTTCCGGTCTTTATACCGCCTCAAAACGCTGTCAATACCGTCAAGCAGATCAGCCCTAACCATGCTAATTTCGTCAATCACCAATAAATCAAGGCTTTTAAGTATCGCTATTTTTTCCCGGTTAAATTTTTGAAATCCTTCGATGGAGGTGGCATTTTGATCACCAGCCGGAAGAAAAGGACCGAATGGCAACTGGAAAAAAGAGTGAATAGTGACCCCGCCAGCATTTATCGCTGCGACACCGGTAGGGGCAACAACAACCATCCGTTTGGGGGAATTGAGTTTAAGCTGGTGAAGGAAAGTGGTTTTACCGGTTCCTGCCTTCCCGGTAAGAAAGATGTGTTTACCGGTGTATTTTACAAAATCAAATGCCAGCTGGAGCTGATCGTTACTGATAAATTCTGTCTTCACTACACCCTGATATTTTGGATAAAGTTACAAATTTCAGAGGAATAAAGTGGGTAGCTCCATTTAATGGCATAAAAAAACCTGCCGGGATCCAAACTCCCGGCAGGTTATGAATTTCACTGAAATTATCTTTTACTTAAAACTTCAGATTCATATTTCTGAATTTCAGCCACATAATCAATGCCGGCAGGGACATTGTATTCCAGGCAATATTTATCGTAAACAGCACCAAAAAGGAGGGTTTTCATCCCTTCAAGGTAAGCCAGTCTTTCGAAGTTATTCCCCTTCTCCTCATAATCTTTAATCTTATCGGTGGGTTCCAGCAACGCAAAAAGAAATGCCTGCTGCGCTGCACGGGTGCCAACTACATAAGCCCCTAAGCGGTTAATACTTCCATCAAAAAAATCAAGACCAACATTTACCCGGTCCAGCGCCTTGTTGCGTATAACCTCCTGTGCAATCAGGCAGATGTCTTCATTAAAAGTCACCACATGGTCACTGTCCCACCTCACACCTCTGGAAACATGCAACATAAGTTCATCGACAAAGAGCAGACAGGAAGAGATCTTATCGCCGACCGTTTCAGTGGGGTGAAAATGTCCCATATCGAGACATAAAAGTTTATGGTTCTTAATGGCATATCCCATGTAGAATTCATGTGAACCAACAACCATTGCCTCAGAGCCAATCCCGAACAATTTACACTCGACTGAATCCTTAAGATATTCCTTCGGATATTCCACCGAGAAGATCTCATCAAGCGACTTTTTCAGAATGGCGCGGTGACCGCCGCGATCTACAGGCATATCCTTGGAACCATCTGGAATCCAGTGGTTCAGTACGCATGGGGTACCCAACTGTTTTCCCATTTCGGCACCAATGAACCTGCACCTTTTCACATGTTCGATCCAGAATCTGCGGATCGATTCATCTTTGCTCGATAACGTAAATCCGTCATCTGCTTTTGGATGCGAGAAACAGGTGGCATTAAAGTCCAGACCAATTTCATGTTTTTTTGCCCAATCTATCCAGCCCTGAAAATGTTTAACCTCAATCTGGTCACGGTCCACAAATTCCCCGCCAAAATCACCATAAATGGCATGAAGATTTAAGCGCTGCTTCCCGGGCAATAATGCCATTGTCTTCTCCAAGTCGAGTTTCATTTCATCAATCGACCGGGCCTTACCCGGATAATTGCCAGTAACCTGAATTCCTCCGCCCCCAAGGGTCGAATCAGGTTTTTCAAACCCACCCACATCATCTGATTGCCAGCAATGGAGACTGATTTTTACACTTTTCATTTTGGCAATAGCCTCGTCGGTATCGACACCCAGTCTGGCATACTGTTCTTTTGCAAGGGCATATGCCCGCTCTACAAATTCTTTGTTCATTTTATTATGTTTTTTTCAAAATTATCGAATTTCAAATTTTCAGATCCTCTATTATTCGAGGTAAAAAACTTCCTCCAGTTGGGTCATCACGGGAGAATTATCAGGATTAGTCTCCATGATATCGGCCATATATGCCCACCATTTCTGAACAATCTCCGTTTGTCCCAGATCCTGTGATCCGGAATTCCCATCCACATTTTGAAAGGCAAACAGCGTGTTGGTTTCCTCTTCAAGAAAAATCGAATATTCACTTACACCCGCTTCTTTGAGGAGCATTTTTAATTCCGGCCAGATTTCATCGTGTCGTTTTTTGTATTCGGCTTTCTGACCTTCTTTCAAAACCATTTTAAAAGCAAGACGTTTTTTCATTATCCGAGCGCATTTAATTCGGGATACAGCCATTTGGCAACACCGATAACAATTACTGACAATAGTATTGCAGCAATTCCCAATAGAATCATGCTATTGGTTCTTTTTGAAACGCCCTTCCATTCCTTGCGATAGAAACCCCAAAGGTTGGCCGTCAATATGATGGTGGCCATGTGAAGTGTCCAGGAACTGGCGCCATTCCCAATTTTGGTTTCGCCCATACCGTAAAAAAAGAATTGCAGAAACCAGGTAGTACCGGCCAGCGCACAAAAAAGGTAGTTGCTTAATAATGGAGTTTTCCGGTCCACAAAGTCGCCACCGGTTTTATTTTTTAAAATCAGAATGGTGGACCAGATTAGGTTAGTGGTCAAACCACCCCATAGAATGACGAAAAAGATAATATTGTTTTCGAAGAGGTATTTGAAGCCGCTTCCGGTTTGGGTTATGAAAGGATAACCTTGTTCCACGGCCAGGGTTCTGGCAGCAGCAGCCATTTCTTTCCCTGCATCGATTCCAAAACTGAAAAATGCACTTAATACACCCGATACGATGGCAATAATCAATCCTTTTGAAAGTTTGAATTCACTGTTAACCCCTTCTTTAAGGTGGCCAAGATCCTTATCCTTCTTAATTCCGGCGCGGCCGCTCAGAATAATTCCGGCTAAAAGAATCAATATGCCAAGCAGGACGATGCGTCCGCCTATACTTCCAAACAAATCGGAAAATGATAGTCCTGCCGGGATTATTTCAGAAATACCCGGGACATTGCGCAAAACTGGTAATCCCAGCGAGCCAACTATTGAGGTAATACCCAACAAAACGGAGTTACCCAGCGACATACCCAGGTAGCGGATAGCGAGTCCGTAAGTCAACCCTCCAATTCCCCAAAGCAAACCCATAACATAAGTGTCGAGGATGACTTTCCCATGGGTGGCATGTAAAATTCCATGCCAGTCAGGAATGGTAAACAATACGGCAAGTAATGGCATAATTAACCACGAGAAAAGTCCACCGACAATCCAAAAGACCTCCCAGCGCCATTTCCTGACCCAATTATAGGGCATGTACCAACTTCCCGAGGCGCCTCCGCCTAATGAATGAAAAAGGATCCCAAATAAAACTTGCATAACGGTTTTGTTAATTAAAGTGGTATAAATACAATAGTTAGTTCTGAATTACGGAATCACAAAGATATCGGGTAATTCAGGGCAGGCAATATACAAAATGATTCATGATTTAACCAAATTGTCACTTAACCGGAAAACTGAAAAATTCAGGTTCAAAAAACGCTATCTTTGGACATCAAAAGCGCCTAATTTATCGATAGTTTTTTAATTCTTTAAATATCTTCCGAATGAAAGCAATGGTCCTGACCGGAATCCGTGAAATGGAAATGCAGGAGTTTCCAATGCCGGTAATTCAAAACGAAACAGATGTCCTGATTAAAATGAAAGTTGTTGGCATTTGCGGTTCAGATGTCCATTACTACCAATCCGGGAAAATCGGAGGGCAGATTGTACAATACCCTTTCCCGGTCGGCCATGAAGGTGCGGGTGAGGTAATCAGTGTTGGAAGTAGGGTCTCCAGAGTTAAACCCGGAGACAGAATCGCTATCGAACCGGCTATGCCCTGCGGCGAATGTGATCAATGTAAAGCGGGGCGTCCGCATACCTGCCGGAAACTTCGGTTTCTGGGATGTCCAGGTCAGGCAGACGGGTGTTTGAGTGAATATATCGTGATGCCGGAACAAAGTTGCTTTCGGATTGCAGCTACCATGAGTTATACAGAAGCGGCAATCAGCGAGCCGCTGGCCATCGGGGTTTACGCCGTAAATCAGTCTGTTCCGATGAAAGGTGCCACCATTGGGATCCTTGGGTTTGGACCAATCGGAATGAGCGTTATACTGCCTGCAATTGCAAAGGGGGCTGAAAAAATATTTGTTACCGATTTGATAGATGAAAGACTTTCAATTGCAAAAGCCTGCGGAGCAACCTGGACCGGAAATGCTGCCAGCCAGGATGTTGTTAACGAAATTGTCGCCAGGGAACCTCTGTTACTCGATGTTGTCTTTGAATGCTGCGGGAAGCAGGAGGCGATGGATCAGGCCATTGAACTTCTGAAACCTGGTGGAAAACTGATGATCATTGGGATTCCGGAGTTTGACCGCTGGAATTTCAGTGTCGACAAGCTGCGCCATAAGGAGATTTGCATTCAAAGCGTGCGCAGACAAAACCATTCGGTTGAAGAGGCGCTTGAATCAATGGAAAACGGCAGGCTAAATGTTGAAAAGATGGCTACCCACCGGTTTGGTTTTGAAGATACCAAGGCAGGTTTTGATCTGGTTTCAGGGTACCGGGACGGGGTAATGAAGGCGATGATTGATTTTAAGTAATTGTATTTTCTAAAAATCAGGCCTCCGGGGCTGAGGCTTAATGAACCGCGGTATACCAGACCAGCATCCCCCGGCTGTCGGGTTCTGTGAGCCTCCGCGCTGTCAGTTTTTACTGGTGGGGCGGGCTACCCGATTGTGCAAATGTTACTTTTGTTACATTTAATAAACATCAATCTCATTTTGTTTTCCTTCATTGCAAAGTTTTGTATACTCGGCATGTGTACCAATCCACTTTACAAATCGATGAATTCTTGAACCTCCAAAATAATATTTGCAAATCAGCCTTTAATTGTTTCCGCCAATATTAAACACAACGCTGTCTGAACCTTTACCTAGAATATCCGCACTATTAAAGGTCGAGATAATCTCATTAGGTTCATTTCAATCAGCTCGTTTAATGATTGACAACCAATTCTCAAAAGATGCTTTACTTCTGGCATTTTTCAGGACATAATCCTCAATCGACTGTTTTTTAATCAAATGTACTTTCATATACTTATCCGAAAATATACACTGAATGTTTCACAAAAGGAAACTATTATCAACGTTTATTTATTGGCAGGATTATTTTTGCAATTTTGAACAAGGATCCATAGCTTGCTCAACTCAGCCGGCATAAATGCAAATATAGATTTATAAGTCGCAGTTCTATCTTTTAAACTTGCAGGTCGTTATTTGAAAGTCTAAGTTGTCTGTTTTAAACTTGCAGGTCGTTATTTGAAAGTCTAAGTTGTCTGTTTTAAACTCGCGGGTCACTGGTTGAAACTCTCCATAGCCTGGTTTAAACTCCACGGTCATTGGTTGCAGGTCGCAGTTGACTATAATATAGTTTTTGCAAACAGACACACCAGGAAGGCGCATTGAACACTAAGCCGGATAACAATATCTCACCTCTTTGTGAACTCAGTGAAAATCCCTTGTGCTTCTTGTGGTTATATTTTTTAAGCGAGACAAAATAATGATTCCCGGCCGCTGTTAATTGACTTCCAGCTCGTCTTTGGAAGGTAACGGAGCAAATGGTTGATGTGGTTCAGTCTGATACCAGAAAGCCACTGATGAAACATCGTCCTGAAGCGGCAGGTAACGCCCTTCGCTCCTCCATCCCAGCGCCTGGATTGTTACTTTCAGATCTTTTTCGAAGCGGATCGGATCGGCAATGTGCCAGCGGTATAACCCAAAGCGCAAACTGGGTTTATAGGACTGGTCCGGAAGGATGACCTGATGCAGGCCCGAATAAGGGGTACAAAATACGCTGTATTTTCCATTGTGGTCAAAATTATAGGAACCACAGAAATAATCTTCCAACCCTGTCCCGCAGATTGTCGGGAATGACTTGTCCTCGTCCATGTAAAACTTGATCTCCCCTTCGCCCCACCATCCGTTGTTTTTGGATTGCCAGGCAAGATAGGTTCCAACATATTGTCCTTTCCCTTTGATCTGATCAACAATGGTATAGACCTCCTTATACTTGATTGGATTGGTCCGGTGAAACTGAGCATGAAAATAGGAGGCATTTTGAGGAACCTCGGTGAGACAATAATCGATCTGGTAATAGAGTGACATCTTCTTTTCATCGAGGTTTTCCATTGTGATTTTACATTTTTTCCGGAAAGGCATTGGCCAGTAGCAATTAAAGGCGCTTCCTGGATTTACACACACAGCCAGCGACTGAAGCGGTGCATACTCGCCCCATCCCATCCCAAAGAAATCACCTACCGGGCATTCAACGGAAGGATCTTTTTCGTCATCCCAGTAAATCCTAAGGATTGAATACCGCCAGTTGCCAGTCGGTGTCATCCAGATATGTTCAACAGACCCTTGTCCGTCAATCTCAGCCAGCGTAAAGGTCTGCCCTTTGGCGATCTCAATAAAAGGGTTCAATTTCCATCCCTGGCCAAGTTCGCGTGCAGCATTTGAAGCAGATCCCTCTCCAACCTTGGCCATTCCGCCTTTACCTTTCTCACCGGTAAAATTTTCAGGACTTATTGATCGGCTTTTTGCATTGGAAAGCATGTAAAGGTTCCCAAGGTTATTCTGCATCCCATTGAACGGGGCATTTTGGCTAAATACCAAACCCAGAAACATCATTGATAAGAGGAGTGAAGCAAACAATTTCTTCATAAAAGTTCAGTTAAAATTTGACAACATCAATAGCGTTTGCAATAATACGCAAATCCTCGAAAAGGATTGCTTTACGAAATGTGAAACGAGGTGGAATAACTATTTATAAAAGCTTAATCCAGGCACATTTCCCCTTATCGTCAAAGGCGCATTCTGTGTAGTATTTATTATCCAGGGCCCTGAAAGTATTTACCAAATCATCATCGGAGCATTCGATCCCCAGATTGTTTTTAAGAAACTGAATGTTGAAGCCGCCCCGAAGGGATGAAAAATCCCGTAAATGGTTCAGGAGAAAGTTATAAACAGCCAGCTCCAATGGCGTTAATTCCTCTTTTACAGGCAATACCGAAGTGACTTGAATACAATCGGCAGTTTTCAATAAATGAAATAAATCGTGTTCTTCAGCATCGGTCAGCTCATTAAAAGGTTGACCTGAATTTTCATTTTTCATTTTCGAATTTTTTAAGAATAAGGCTAAATATACGAAAATCAAACGAACAATAAACCTGATTTTTGCTTTGAATCGAATAAAAAAAATTAAATTTGCTGCCGGTTTCAGATCCGAAAAATCGGGGTGTAGCGCAGCTTGGTAGCGCGCGTCGTTCGGGACGACGAGGTCGTCGGTTCAAATCCGGCTACCCCGACATAGTTTTACTAATTATCAATGACTTACGAATATTTTGAACCGTTATTGAACCGTGAAGGAAAAGAGAAAGAATTATCATTGATTTGGTAGTTCTTTTTTTTCTGAAAATGGGTTGAGAACGCTGTACAATTAATACCCTTAAAGCATTAATTATATCTTAATTTCTTTTGTGGTGACCGCCCTGACCATATTTTCACTGTACTAATATTACCAATTGAAGATTTCAATACATTGAATGACGTTTTGAAATTGTTCGTTTTAATAATTTTTACCTTTTGATTCTAATATTGAATAGGCCTCTTCCCAACCAGGAATTTTATCAGATTCATAACCATATGTTCTACCAGCTGCTATTGAATTAAACGCTTTCATTGCTTTAAGATGCACCCCTTTTTTCATAAAGGCTAACATCATATCACGATTTTCCCAAGCCGACAATGTACAATTATAGCCGTTGATTTTTTTGACTGCACTATATAAATTTCCTTTTGCCGATTTTGCTTCACTAAATGAAGGAATAGCTAAAGTCCAAAATCGTATAAATCCCCACAAACCTTTGGGCTTTAATCCAGTAATTGATATATGCATCATGTTATAGTCAGATGATTCTATACAAAGAAAATATTTTTTAATCAATAATTTCACCCCTTTACTTCGAATTGCCTCTGTTTTTCCAAATAAAACATTAAACCTTGCCAAAACTTGACAGAGACTTTTAAAAATTAAATCCGACTTGAACACCTAATTCAAATCCCAGCAAGACTTTTTGGGCTTAAAGAGTTGGGAGGATTCTGGAAACTTTTTTATGGATTTATTTTGATTCCACGACCTTTCAGGGATTTTGTTGACAACACCATAGCTAAGAAACGTTATATGTGATTTGGGCATCGAGATGAATGTAGGTTTCCAACATCTTACTAAAACGACTACGTCCAAAGAGTACAGACTCCACCGAGGAAAAACACAAGAAAGTTATTACATTTACAGCGGTCTGTTCAGAACCAGGAAATCCTGTTATTCAAGTTTTATATCACTCGAAACAAATGGAAAATAAAACTAACCGTCGATCCTTTGTGAGCACTGCTTCAATCACTGGAGCTGGTTTATCTCCTGGACTTTCTAATTTTACGTCCATATCCCCAAAAAAGACTTATAAGCCTACCATCCCAGGCAGATCCCAAACTCACCCCGATGATCCTGGGTGGTTTGCTATCCTTCAAACCAAAAACAAATATTCCGGCCAATGAAGATAAAAAACACGCTGCTGACTTTTGTGTTCCTGCTGCCTGGTCTCTCTTATTCACAAACCGATTATCTTGTTGGAACATCTCGGGTGGCTACTGAACCTGATCAATCGCTCATCTCGCTTCATCTTGCCGGCTACGGAGCTCCGAAAGCGGGACGCTTCACACTTCAGTGGAAAGATATTGATGCATTGCATAACGTTACTTCAATTGGCTCAGGGGTAGATAACCTATACCTGATCAGCAATAATGAATTGTTTTGGAAGAACCCTGCGGATAATAAATCAGCCTGGATAAGATCCGGAGCTGCAGAAAATATCAGGTCGGTGACCGGAATAAAGAATCAGCTCTATGCCCTCAATAAAAATGGCGAATTGCTTGAATCAAAGGCACACAGAAGAATTCAGTGGAGAAAGATCGGATCGGCCGATAACCCGGCCACCCATTTGGCGAGTTCAAACGGGAAGTTATTTGCAGCCAATAATGAAGGGTCAATTTGGTCTGCTGATCTTTCTGGAGATCGTGTTGAATGGATAAAGCTTGAATTCACGGGCAGTCCGGTTAGCAATACAGTCAGTTTTGCCGCAAGTAACCGGAAACTTTATCTCCTGACCGGAGAGGGTGAAATTTATCAGGCAGAAATCCGGAAAAAGAAATCCGCATGGTTGAAATTGGCTTATAGAAATGGGGAGACCATAAAGGAAGACATCAGGGACATTGCGATAGTAAATGACCGGATTTATGGAGTAAGCAGGGAGAATGTTCTCTACCGAGGGGAACATCGCAGTGACGGGAATCTTACGGCAAGGGCTATGGCCATAAAAAAAGATGCTCAAACAGTGGTCATTGTTAATGCGGATGTTTGCGGACTGAATGACACTTTTACAGGGTTGATTAAGAAAGAGATCTATCTCAAACACCAGCTTCCTCCGTCGGCCATTTTTATAAATTCCACGCATACCCATTTTGCGCCGGTGACACAGAAATGGCTCACCTGGCAGGAGCCTAACCAAATGCCCGACAGCACTTATCTCTATTCCACGGTCAAAACAGGGATTATTGACGCAATCGGAAATGCCCTCAAAAATATGGTTCCGGCAGAATTATCGTTTGGCAGAGGCACCACAGATATTGGATATAACAGGAGTCTGAAAGATCACCCCGAATTGTATGATCCAGCAGTAGATGTTATCAGGGTAAATTATACCGGTACCAATACCGAGAGTTATCTGTTTTTAACGGCCTGTCACCCGGTATTCAGTACTGCAGGTACCCTTCATTACACAATCAGCGCCAATTATCCGGGGGTGGCCCGCAAATTAGTAGAAGAGAGAACCCGGACTTCCAATGCACTCTTTTTGCAGGGAACTGCAGGAGACGTCAATCCAAAAGATAATGGGGAATATATCACAGGAGAAAAACTGGCCAATGAAGTGATTGCTGTTTTAGGCCGGCCAATGACCAAAATTATCGGACCAATCACCTGTTTCCTGGATACGATCAATTTCCCGGTGACCCCATGGTCCAAAGAGGAAATAAACGCATATCGCGCAGATAATACGGGCAAAACAGGAGATGTTTATGCTGAAAAAAATTTGAAATGGTGCGATCTCATGGTCAAATATCTCAATGAAGGGACAATGCCCAAATCAATGCCAGTTTATGTGAATACCATCAATATCGGGAACTGGAAACTGGTCGGATTTTCAAGGGAAACAACCACCGGCTATGGTTTGGGAGTCAAGAACTTCTGGCCCGGGAAATTAGTCTCCGTTGCAGGATATACCAATGATGTTTCAAGCTATCTGCCAACACATATGCATATTGAGGCAGGTACTTATGAGGGAAAAGATTCATTTTTCTGGTACGGGATGCCAAATATATTTCCACGGAACGTTGATGAGACTATCCTGAACAGCGTAAAAGCGCTTGGACGATAGCTTATTCCCATCTTATGAAGAATTTAAAAATGGGTTTGAGTTTAATTGACAAAATATTATCACAGAATTATCCTTACTGAATACTTAATTTATTTATGACTAAATTAAAACAAGCATTTTCGCAAATCTCCAGCCCAATTGTCATTATTGGCACCATGTTTTTCGTCTTTGGCTTTATTACCTGGCTGAGTGCAATTTTAGTCCCTTATCTGAAGATAGCCTGTGAATTAAATAATTTTCAGTCCTATCTGGTTGCATTTTCGTTTTATATCGCCTATTTCTTTATGTCAGTTCCTGCCGGATGGTTGCTCGGATATACCGGTTACAAGAAAGGAATGACCGCCGGTCTGGTGATCATGGCCCTTGGTTCACTTATATTCATTCCTGCAGCTATGAGCCGTACCTATGGGTTATTTCTTAGCGGATTATTTGTTCAGGGAGCCGGCATGGCTTTATTGCAGACAGCTTCAAATCCTTATGTGACGATTATCGGCCCGATCGAAAGTGCGGCAAAACGGATCAGCATCATGGGTATTTGCAACGGAATAGCCGGTGTAATTGCCCCCGCAATTCTGGGATTTATCACCCTGAACGGAGCCGATGAAATAGTGAAAAAGATAATCACCATGAATCCTGCGCAAAGAATCATAGAGCTGGATTCCCTTGCGTCAAGGGTTATCGTCCCCTACATTCTGATTATGATTGCTTTATTACTGTTGGCGGTCTATCTCTATTATTCCAATCTGCCCAACATTGATGCTGCAGCGGAGAATGCCATCTTAGATGAAGGTGGAGCTGATAAAACCCATATATTCCAGTTTCCGCATCTGTTGCTGGGCGTTTTTACAATCTTCCTGTACACCGGTGTTGAGGTTATTGCTGGCAATACAATCATTAGCTACGGTGTCTTTCTCGATATTCCGATTGCCACGGCCAAATTCTTCTCTTCATTTACGATTTTTGCCATGCTCGTCGGCTATGTAATTGGCATTATAACGATTCCAAAATATCTGTCACAAAAAAATGCCTTGATCATCTCAGCTTTCCTGGGATTCATATTTGCCTTGTCGGCAATCATGACCCGTGGATTTGTTTCGGTGATGTTTATCGGACTGCTGGGGCTTGCTAATTCACTGATGTGGCCATCCATCTGGCCTTTGGCAATCGCCGAATTGGGACGGTTTACAAAAATCGGATCTTCTATGATGGTGATGGCGATATCGGGAGCCGCTGTTCTTCCGCTCCTGTACGGCCGGATTGCAGACATCAGTTCTCCAAAAACAGCCTATTGGATTGTAATTCCAATTTATCTTTTTGTCCTCTTTTATGCCGTTAAAGGTCATAAGGTGAGGAGGTGGCATCCGGCAAAAATTATGTCGGTTTAAATTATAATCTCTGGATTTCTTTGAGTTATATTGATTATTGATAAAACTCTAAGTACATGACAAAAATTGACAACACTCAATAAATTTATTTATATCACTAAAGGACAATACATTTGAAAGATGTGTCAACCCATACTTGAATAAACTTTGCGCTCTTCTGCCATGCTTTTTGATCTTGATCGGGCGAATAGAATTTAAGAATATTCCAACCTTGTATGCCCAGACAAAAGCAACCAAGACCAGCGCAAAGAGTTTGTTAATTCTGTCGATATCTGTCAAATGCGTGTCTTCAATATTAAAACCGCTTGTTTTCAGTGCTTTAAATGCAGATTCTATTTGCCAACGTTCTTTGTATAATGACTGAGCCTCATCTGGTTTGTTGAATGAAACAATGATCTGAAATTCAGGTATTCCTTGTTTGTTCCTGACCTTCGAAGCCGACAAGTAACATAGTTGCCCATTGACGTAAACTATTCCATGAAGGAACTCACATTGATTGATTTTTAAGTGGTTGAATAACCATGATGCCTTAACGAGATGTCCATTTTTGGGAATAACTACCCAGAAATTCTCACGAATGCGAATATGGTATCTAATTTTATTGAAATTAAGGTAATTCAACCAATTATTGCCAATAAACTCTCTGTCAGCCAACAGACAATCAATCGTGTTAATTCCAAACAATTCAATGTAGCGTTGCATCAGTTCAATACGCTCACCAGTGGATGAATTACCGAATTTTGGCATCATCTTGAATAAAATTGGGAAAGCAACACCTTGATAAACAACCGCAAGAACCAAGACATTGATGTTTGTCGTTCCAAACTTCCAATTAGTCCTGTCCAATGCCAGCCGATAGGGTGGTTTATGCGGT